>WOYI011371067.1_pt1 | contig 17203 bp, 14 predicted proteins | sample 6423411 | NCBI WGS metagenome assembly WOYI01 (sample SAMN13441803, study PRJNA592873) | oil field metagenome | biome: oil field; feature: oil-well bore; material: oil-contaminated soil; isolation source: oil-contaminated soil from oil-well borehole | place: Germany: Wietze | collected 2016-10-18 ...
TTAATCTTGGAAAAATTAGATTCAGGACACTAAAAAGGGAAACTCAGGTATTAATGAACAATAAATGTCCATCTGACAATTACAACATCGGCTATTGTACCTTATAATTTCTGTGAGTTGTCCGCTTATGACAATTATCTCTTGAATTAATGAGGATTCTCGCAGGAGGTTTTTAATGCCCCGTTTTGCCCCTGAAATGTTCACCAATGATGTCCTTAGCCGGAACGGCCAGCTGGGGCGGGATGCCTGTGAGGTCATGGCTGCCGCGCTCAACGCGGTGGACCCCTATCAATGCGTTAACGCCCATCTCAGCTTAAAAGGTAATGTGTTGGAGATCGGCGGCGAGGGCCTGGCTCTCGAACAATTCGACCGGATCTTTTTGGTGGGGATAGGCAAAGCCTCGGTGCCGATGGCGCTGGCTGTTTTGGATCAAATCGGCGCTCGGATCACCCAGGCCATAGCGGTTACCAAAGATGCTAAATTCATGGCGCAGGATGGCTATGCAGGGAAATTGGCCGTTCTGCAGGGTGCCCATCCTGTGCCGGATGAACGTTCCGTCACCGCAACTCAGAAGGTCCTCGAGCAGATCCCGGCCCATACCGAGAGGGATCTGGTTCTGATGGCGATCTCCGGCGGTGGATCAGCGCTGTTCACGGCTCCCATTGCAGGTATTGCACTCAGCGATTTGCAAGCCGTGACGACCTTGCTGTTGCGGAGCGGGGCCGATATTCAGGAGATCAATACTGTTAGAAAACACCTGGACCAGGTCAAGGGTGGCCGGCTGGCGGCTCTCTGGGCGCCGGCTCAAATTCAAACCCTGATCCTGTCGGATGTGATCGGGGACGATCTGGATATGATCGCTTCCGGGCCAACGGCAGCCGATCCGACGACTTTTTCGGATGCCTGGCAAATTGTCCAAAAGTACGATTTGGAAAAGGCCATCCCAGAATCCATCGCCAGGGTGCTCAAGCTCGGTTTGGAAGGGGACATTCCAGAGTCTCTCAAACCCGTTCAGATGGCTGGCTTGAAGGTGGAAAATCACCTGATCGGCACCAATCAGCTGTCCGCTGAGGCCGCAGCGCAACGAGCGAAGGAACTTGGGTATGAGCCAAAGATCCTGACGACCACGTTGACCGGGCTGACGGCGGATGTCTCTTCAGAACTCCTGGGGGTCATTGATGAAGAACTTAAATTTAAAGGAAAGCGGAAACCGATCTGCCTGATTTTGGGTGGGGAGACAACGGTCAATGTCACCGGGGCCGGGAAAGGCGGGGGCAACCAGGATTTGGTGCTGCGGATGACACCTGGTCTTGAGGGGAAAGAGGGCGTTCTGTTAATCTCATTGGCAACGGATGGAGAAGACGGTCCGACGGATGCGGCGGGGGCTGCATCCGATGCCAATGTCTTACGCGATGGAGATGTCAGATGGGGGATGGAAATTGATGCCTATATTAAAAATAATAATGCTTACGCCTATTTGGAGAAAACGGGTGCATTGCTAAGGACCGGAGCCACCGGGACAAATGTCAACGATCTGATTTTTATCTTTATCAGCTGAGGATGCCCGAATCAGGCCCGCTGCTGAATATTATAAATGTGCGTCAGGCGATGGGCCAGCCTTTGGTCTGACTCGTTAAGTTTAGTGACAATGTTGGAAAGGTGCCGGCAAATGATGGCCTGCGGCACGTGGAGGGAGCTGGCAATGGCGCTCACAGGTTCATTCTGCTTGGCAGCAGAGAGCACCAAAGTCTCACGGGGTGTGAGCTGGGTGTACGATGCTTTCTCTAAAAACAATTGCCGTCTCATAGTTCTAAACCTTTGTTCCTCAACGGATAAGCTTAAGTACTGCACTTTTAAGAATTCTCCTTAATTATAGGGGAGCGTGGTCGCGAAACAGGCTTCATTCATTGAGGAGCAGGCTGCAAAACTTATGGAATAGATAAAAAATTCGCGTAGCCAATACATATTAATGACTATTCTCATCCATTTTTCATACTTTAATCATCAATTTCTGAGGTTTAAACTCATAATAACAAATTCGTGACCATTGCATAACGAATATAACAAGGGCGTGCCCCGGCGCGCACCTAAGGGAAAAGTCTGAATTATAATCATTTTTAGCTCATGTGTTACGGTTCACGGAAAGGAACACGATGCAAAAGGTAAGCTACGGAGGCTGGAAGAATTGTTTTCGGCTGGCAAATGACCAGGTTGAACTCATTGTCACGGGGGACGTTGGTCCCCGGATCATCCGGTTTGGTTTCTTGGGCAAAGAAAATATGTTCAAGGAATTTGCTGACCAGATGGGGAAGACCAGCGGAGCTGAATGGATGAACTTTGGCGGGCACCGTCTCTGGCACGCGCCCGAAGCTATCCCCAGGACCTACTATATCGATGTCGAACCTGTCCTGATTCAGGAAATTGAAAACGGGCTGGTCGCGACCCAAAAGCCGGAGCCGACAACAGGCCTGCAAAAACAGTTGGAAATTACCCTGGCTCCTGACAAACCCCAGGTCCGGGTCAAACACACGCTCATCAATCACAACCTTTGGGCGGTGGAGACGGCGCCCTGGGCGCTTTCAGTCATGGCGCCCGGCGGGGTGGGCATTCTGACTCTGCCGTCGCGGGGTCCGCATCCCGAATTCATGCTGCCCACCAGCACGCTCTCCATCTGGCCTTACACGGACCTCAGCGATCCCCGCTGGGTTTTGGGCAAGCGCTATCTGCTCCTCAAACAGGACCCCAGCAATCCCAGCCCCCAGAAGATTGGGATTTATGCGGCGGATGGCTGGGCAGCTTATGCCAACAAGGACGCCTTATTCGTCAAACAGGTGCCCTTGCAATTTGGCGAGGCCTATCCCGACCTGGGCGCGAATTTTGAACTTTTCACGGATGCCGAGATCCTGGAAGTTGAGAGCCTTGGCCCGCTGGACTCCATTCCGCCCAAGGGGCAAATCTCCCATCTGGAAACCTGGACGCTCTACGATAACGTGCCGCAACCTGAAACTGAGGTCGATGTCATTGAAAATATTCTGCCCTTGCTGAAATAATCGGTTGAAAGCAAAAAAGAGCTGGAGTGTTTCCAGCTCTTTTTTGCTACCTATAAACGCTACAAGAGTTAAAGGGGGAAGATACTGATAAGTTTTCCAATCAATAAGCCTGAAACAAAGCCCACCGCGCTCCAAACGAAGAGCAGGGACGCCAAAAATCCAGTTTTGGAATGGAGGGTTTTATAGATTGCCTTCTTGGTTTTCAGGATGGGGCCACTCGTATCCATAAGAGGGGTCACGGTGTCCCAAAACTTCATTTCTACTTTGCGGATGATGCGTTTTCGGTTCATTTTTTCCTGCTTAGCGGCTTGAGGATGTTTTGAGGATTCGGCCTTCGTCGTCGGCAACCACTCTGACGGTCTGTTTGAGGGCTTTGCCATCCGGCGTCTGGCCCTGGCCTGTGAAGAGCAGGAGGTAGCGATCGTTACCCTGCGCGGTGACTTTGGGCTTTTTATCCTTCAGGCTTGGATACCGGCGGTAGACCTGCTGGCACACTTTATCGAGAATACTCCGCTCCATTTCAACCTCTCATTCGTTTTCTGAGAAAAGCGGGGACATCAAGGTCGGTTGAATTGACCGTGGGTCGGCCGGGCGTGTAGGCATAAGCCGGCTCCCGATAGGCTTCTGTGGGCGTTTCAATGGGGGTTGAGGGGGTTTTACGGTGGGACGGAGCCTCGGTCCTGGGCAGATCGGCCAGGAATTTCTCGGCACCTGGGACGGCTTTTTCAAAGGGCAGGCCGCCCAGACCGGTCACGATCAGAATCACCTGAGCGCGATCCGTGAGGTTTGGATCGCTGATCACACCTGGAATGATCTCCGCGGCTTCTCCGGCTTCCTCGTGGAGATGGGAGAGGGTCTCGGTTACTTCCGCAAAGGTGAGGTCTGGCCCGCCGGTGAAGTTCGCAATCACGCCGGTCGCGGTGCTGAGGTCCACTTTTTCCAGCAGCGGGTGATTCAACGCCTGGTTGAGGGCTTTCATCGCCTTGCCCTCGCCCTCGCCGGTCCCGATGGCCATCAGCGCGCCGCCGCCCAGTTCCATGACGTGGCGGACATGGGCGAAATCGACGTTGATCAGACCGGTTTCAGTCAATAATTCGGAAATGCCCTGGACTCCCTGACGCAGGACGTCATCCGCCAGCTTGAAAGCCATTTCCAGGGGAAGATCCTTTGGCGCAACTTCCAGCAAACGGTCATTGGGGACGGTGATCAGGGTATGGGTGAACTCACGCAGCTTTTGCAAGCCGATGGCGGCATTCTTCTGCCGTTTGTTCATTTCAAAGGAGAAGGGAGTTGTCACGATGGCAATGGTCACCGCGCCCATGTGCTTTGCCACCCGGGCGGCCACCGGGATGGAACCGGTGCCGGTGCCGCCGCCCATGCCGGCAGCGAGGAAGACCATGTCCGCGCCGTCCAAGGCGTCGGCCAGGGCCTGGAAGCTTTCTTCGGCGGCTTTTTCGCCAACCGGCGGCAGACCGCCAGCACCGAGGCCCCGAGTGCACTTGGGGCCTAACTGGATCTTGACACCCGCCAGGGAACTTTTCAGCGCTTGCCGGTCGGTGTTGCAGGCGATGAATTCAACGCCGGTCATGCCGGCCTCGATCATCCGGTTGACCGCATTGCAACCGCCGCCGCCAAGGCCGACGACCTTGATCACAGGGGTTCTGGCTGTCAGAGGGGTGCGGTTTGAGATTTCGACGGGTTGAGTGTTCATCATTTTGACCTCAATTTCTAGTTGGCATTCCACTCAGGAAGGTTGCAATTTCTATTCCGGATTGCGGGAGGATTTCAACGGAACAGCCTGCGGCCCGAAGGGCATTGAGCTTTTCATCGGGAAAGAGCAAGGGGTCCGGAAAGACGGAAACCCGCTTGGCCAATTTGGCTTCTTCCAGGGAGAAACCAACCGTTGGGCTGTATTGCTTGATGATGGGGCGGACCTTATTCAGAACGACATCGGAAACGCCTGTCTCATGGGCGGGCAGGAGCAAATAATGCGTGATCGGTTTTTCATTGCCGACCGTTTTTCCAGCCGATTCCTGATTTTTCTCCTCCCCTGATTTGAAAATGGCCTGCAAGGCTGACACCGTGAGGTTCCCTTCCAAAACTTCAGCCAGCGTATCCAGGTCAAAAGTGCAGGCGAGGAGCGACCCATCGAGGGTGGGCATTTCCTGCTCCAGCTCTTCTCCGAGGCAGGCCTTCACGACCCTTTGAATGGTCTCAAGCGCTTGATCCCGATTGATCTGGTCAGTGGCTGGGTTGCCGGCATCCAAAATCAGAACGGAAGGACGCTCGCCGCAGGTCCTTTCGACCACGGCCTGCATCCACTCAAAGTGATTGAACCCCAGCTGGTCCTGCTGGCCTTCGGGCGTGCCATAGGGACGGGCGCCGGGCCAGCTTTCAGGCCCACCCGCGCCCCAGGTGAGGGAGCGGCTGAAGGTGTGGGCATAGCTTGCAATGCAGAATTTTTCCAGCAGAGCGCTCATCTGGCGGCGCTGCAAGCCCCGCACGGCCATTTCCATAAACGCGGTATCCCAATAATCCCCGCCAGGCTGGAGGGGTGGGAACACGGGGATCAGGCCAAGTTTCTCAATATAATCCGCAAGGGGAATGAAGCGATCAAGGAAATGGTCCACCAGGTTGTCATTCCGCCACCCGGTGCTGGTCCAGCCGGACTTGCTGTTGGGTTTATCCCCCAGGATGATATATTTCACGCCCCAGCGGGCATAGGTATCCAGCAGGATGGCGACCTCGTTGAATTTCCGGGCGAGCGGCAGCTCGCCTTTGAAATGAATGATGATTTCCTGACTATTCTCGTAAGCTGTTTGAAAAACGTCTTCCGGGATAGCCCGGTCAAAACTGGCTTCGAGGATCAATTGGCTGCTGCCCAGGGAATTCAGAATGGGGAACCAGGTTTCAACGCGGTTGCGGATGAGATATTCCGGTGCTGAAAAATATGAGAAACCTAGATTTTGCCGGATATTAGCCATAGTTTTTCCTTAATTAAAGCGAAATATTTTGATAATCCTCATTGCAAGGGTCATGCCAACTTATTATTCAATTCCTGCTATAATCTTTCTGCTATGATTTTGATCACCGGTGGGACCGGTTTTATCGGTAATAATCTGGTCAGGCACCTTTCGGACCTGGGCTATCCTCTAAAACTCTTGCTGCCTCCTTCAGACCAATCGCCAAACCTTCCCAAAGGCTTGCCTTTGGACGTGATCGTGGCGGGGTTGCAGGATGAAAGGGGGCTGAGAGCCGCGATGAAAGATGTGGATATCGTCTATCACCTGGCCTCTGCCGCAGCCGAGGGGCGGCTGGCGAACTTGAATGACGTGGATATCCAGGGCACCTTGGCGATCAGCCAGGCGGCCAAACAGGCCAATGTCAGCCGGATCATTTACCTCAGTCAACTGGGCGCAGACCGCGCTTCCGCCTACCCCCTTTTAAAGGCCAAAGGGATTGCTGAAAATTTCGTCCGCCAATCCGGTCTTCCCTATACGATTTTCAGATCCGCCATTGCTTATGGCGATGGGGACCATTTTACGAATAACCTGGCCAGGCTGCTCAAGCGTTCACCCGGCCTTGTTTTTCTTCCGGATCATGGGCGCACTCAACTCCAGCCGATCTGGGTGGAGGACCTCGTCACCGTCCTGACCTGGTCGCTTGACACAGCGGGTACGATTGATGAGACCATTGAGATTGGCGGGCCGGAGTATCTTTCCTTCAGGGCGATTTGCGATCTGGTTGCAAATGCCGCCGGACTGAAAAGGTCTTATGTCGATATTTCACCCGTGGCTCTCAATATCATGACTGAATTTCTGGAGATCCTGCGGCCAGGTTTCCCAACATCCGTTTTCTGGCTGGATTACCTGGCGACCGACCGGACGACCAGCCTGGATACTCTGCCGACCAGGTTTGGCCTCCTGCCGGCCAAAATGAGCCAGCGCCTGGGCTATCTCAAAGGAAAGAAATTTCAGAAGCCCCCGCGCAGCCCCCGGAACAAGGGCCGAAAATCATCTAAAGGAAAGAAGACATCCTAGCTATGGGATCCAACGCCGTATCCGTCCACGCCCATTTTTACCAGCCTCCCCGGGAAGACCCCCTTTCAGGCCTTATCCCCGATGAAAAGGGGGCTGAGCCTTTTCGAAACTGGAACGAACGCATCCATTCGGAATGCTATAAACCGAATGCCGAACTGGGCAATTACGCCAAGCTAAGTTTCAATTTCGGCCCCACCGTCCTCAACTGGATGGAAGGGTACGACCCTGAAACCTACCAGGCCATCATTGAACAGGAGCGGAGCAATTACCTCAAATATGGCGTTGGCAATGGCCTGGCTCAGGCCTATAACCACACCATTTTGCCCCTGGCTGACCGGCGCGACAAGCTCACCCAGATCCGCTGGGGCATCTCCGATTTCACCCATCGCTTTGGGCATGAACCGCAGGGCATGTGGCTGCCCGAAACGGCTGTGGATCTGGAAACTTTGACGCTGCTGGCCGACAGCGCGATCAGGTTCACCATCCTGGCTCCCTGGCAGGTGGAAGCCAGCGGCGACCTCAGGCCGAATGAGCCTTATCTGGTGGAATTGCCTGGCGATCGCGAGCCGATGATTGTTTTCCTCTATAACCAGAGCTTGAGCACTTCGGTGAGTTTTCTGAACGAGGCAACCCGGAATGCGGATTATTTTGTGGATCGGTGGGTCCACCCCGTCTTTACCAGCCTCCAGCCCGACCAGGACCAGATGGCGCTGATCGCTTCCGATGGTGAGCTTTACGGCCATCACAAGACCTTCCGGGAGAAATTCCTGGCGCACATGCTGAACGGCGCGCTGCACAGCCGGGATTATGAGATCACCTATCCGGGGCTGTGGCTGCAAACTCACCAGCCAACCCAAACCGTGAAGCTGATCGAGGCGACCTCCTGGAGCTGTCATCACGGCGTTGAACGCTGGCGGACGGAATGCGGCTGCACACCGGGGGCAAGCTGGAAAGCCCCGCTCAGGCAAGGCATGGAAGCGCTCGCCGCGGAGATTGACCAGGCCTACCTGGACTATATGATGCCCCTATCGCAGCGCAAATGGCAATTGCGGGACGCCTATATCAAGGTCCTGCTGGGGGAAATCAGCCTGGAAAGCCTTTTGCAAACCTATATTTCGGAACCCATTAACGCCGAGACCGCCCAAAAGGTCGGCCTTTTGCTGGCCGCCCAATATGAACGCCAGCGCATGTTCACCTCCTGCGGCTGGTTCTTTGAGCACTTCCACCGGATCGAACCGCAGAATAACATCGCCTATGCAGCGCAGGCCCTCTGGCTGACCGAACAGGCGACCGATAAGGACTTGAAACCCCTTGCGCTGGATGTCTTAAAAAGGGTGAAAGACGACCGGACGGGGCTGCGCGGCGATACGGTCTTTGCGGAAAGATATCAAAGAACCCAGGACTTCTCAGAAAGCGCAGTCTCTTACTTCAACCCTTCCAGCAGCTTCTCAACCTGATAATCGGAACCTTTTTCAGCTTCCAGGATTTGCTCAATCAATTTGTAGGCTTCAAAGAGCTTTTCAACGGCCTCTGTCAGGCTGGCTTCGGGCCGTGAGACCTGGTCGATGAGGCCGATCGTCATCATCCACCACATCATCGATTCGAAGGCCTCCTTGTTGAACCATAGGGCATCCCGATAGCGGTTCACGCCCAGGAAGGTCCGGGTTTCCTGATCCTCCAGCCATTTTTCCACTAGTCCTGCCGCAGTCTGCTCTTCCAGCTCGTCGGTCCAGCGCTGCTGGCTCACAAGCAGCTTCAGGATGGTGACGGCGCTATGCGCCTGTCCGGCATCAAAGCCCAGGGTTTGCAGAGTTTGGTCCACATGGCGGGCGAGGCCCCATTCCTCCAGCCAGCTGCGGCTGATCTCGGCATACTGCGGGTCTGGGGTGATCAGTCGTCCCAGCAGGCGCAGGTCATTCCAGACCACCAGCACCGTCCAGATGAAGGAATAATCCACCAGGTTATTCTGGATGTAGGCGATGATCTCAGCGTATTGCTTGGAGCCGGGAAAGGGGTAACGGGTCTCAAATACGCGCAGTTTCAGGATGTTCTCCAGGCCGGACTGCATTTCCTGGATGATGACCTCGGTATCCTGATTCCCATGGATAAAACCGTTGACGGACTGGATCAGATAGCGGAATTTCTCGGATTGGACGTTCAGGACTTCTGGGTTGAGCTTGTCTGCAGGGTCTGTCACCCTGGCCTGGAAGACCCATTGTAAATTCTGGGGGTTGATCAATTCCCGGGCGGGGTTCAGCACCGGCGCCAAGATCAGCTCACGGATCGCATCGTTGATGTTCGGGACCCCGCGGCCGTTGAGGTAGCTGGCAAGCTGGCGATATTGCCCGGTTTCGTTGTCGTCCACGGCCCGGAAATCGGCGAAGACTTTATAGGCATAGGCATCCAGTTCAAAATACAGACCCTTGTCCCGGATTTCTTCGGTGGAACGGATGTATTCTAAATCGGAATGGATCTCCTTGAAGATCACAAAGCGGTTCGGCGCGGCGCTGATCTGCAAACCTTCGCTCAAGGCCTTGGTTTCGATCTGGTTGGAGGCCTTATTGAGGAAACGGGCGGAATGCTGGATCCAGCCCCGGGTGACGCCATAGTGATTATGGTAGATCACGAGCGCGCGCCGGCTGTCAACGCCGTTGGAATAAGCAAAGACATTCTCATCTACCCGGCCTTCGCTGGGGTGGAAGTCATAGAGCAGGAAGTTCTCCACGCCGGCAAACAGAATCCGCCGCCGCAGGATGGGGAAGATATCCTGTTCGTGGCGCTGGATGAGATAATTATCCGGTTTTTCTTCCCAATAGGGGCGGTAATATTCCATGCCGTATTTCTCAGAATAACCTTCAATCTGCCCGTGGCCAAACATGGGAAGGCCGGGCATCGTTGCCAGCAGAGTGCAGATCCCGAAATACTTATCGCCCTTGCCAAATTGTTCGACTGCGGTCTTCTCATCGGGGTTGTTCATGAAGTTGACATAGCGTTTGAGAATCTGGGGGTCAAATTCCAGGGTATTCTTGATCAGCTGGCGGTATTTCGCGTTTTCTTCGTTGCGCAGCATGTTCATAAAAGCGCTGTTATACACCCGGTGCATCCCCAGCGTGCGCACGAAGTAGCCCTCCATCAGCCAGAAAGCTTCCGCCAGCAGCAGGGTCTCGGGGACTTCCGTGGCGACCCGTTCCACCACTTCCCGCCAGAACTCCACCGGGAAAACCTCGTCAAACTGGGCTTTGGTCATGCTGTGTTCCGCTCGGCTGGGGATTGCGCCGCCCGTTCCCGGCGAAGGGAACCACAGACGCTGGTAATGCTTCTTGGCCAGGGTCATCGCGGCATCAAAACGGATGATTGGGAACTTGCGGGCAACGTGCAGGATAGTTTGGATCACGGCCTCGCGGACTTCTTCCCGCAGGTAATTCAGTTGGGCGGTGTCATTCCAGGGCATGCTGGTGCCATCGTTCCCGTGGTAGATGTAACGGGTATCGCCGCTCTGTTTGTCCACCCGTTTGAAGACCACCGCCGCATCGGTCCGGTCATAATAATGATCTTCAATATAGATGCCCACCCGTTCATCCGGGCTGAGATCGGGGCCGTTGAAGCTGTAGGTGGGGAAGGGGCTGTAGGGCAATGAGAGGAACAAATCCGGATGATGGAGCACCCAGTCCGAATCGATCCCCATGTGGTTGGGGACCATATCGCTGGCCAGCCGGATGCCGCGCTGCCAGGCGCGGTCCCGCAGGTGCTGGTAGGCTTCGTCGCCGCCCAGGTCCTGTGCGATGGTATAGTTCCGCAGAGAATAGGCCGAGGCCACAGCTTCAGGGTTGCCGCAGAGCTGCTTCACCGTCCGGGAGGCGTTGCTGCGTTCCCAGATGCCGATCAGCCAGAGCCCATTGAAACCCCAACTGGCCAATTTGTCCAGTTCCCCATCGGGAATTTGATCGAGGCGGGTGATCTCCCGATGATATTCCTCCGAGAGTTGATAGAGCCAGACATAAGTGTTCTTCGCGACCATGACGGTCCGGGGCATCCAGTCGCTGTCCGGTGAGAAGTTTTCTTCATCCAGCAGGGTGGGCTGGCCGTACTTGGGGACGGCGGTCGGGCCAGGCCCGGTGAAAATCTTTTCCTCTTCTTCGCGGATCAGGTCAAGCGAGGTCAGCAGGCGGTAAAGGTAATCCCCCAGAAGTGCGCCCCAATGTTTGCGGATGTATTCCAATTGGCCGGAAAGCGAATGGGGGACGGCCACCGCGGGCGCGCGGAGCATTGTCAGCAGGTCCTGCTGTTCCGGGCCAAAGGGGGGCATGGTTTTGAAAAAGCGCTGGAGCTCTTCGATGGATTGGCGATAGACCGTGGCCTGGGTCAGCTGCGTATCGTCAAACAACTCAGAAAATGAGACAACGGCCGGGTTTTGGTTGGTGACCCAGAGCATGATGACTTCTTCGAGCGTGATCTGCCGGTTGGATAAACCTTCTGTCTCGCCCGCCAGGTAGCTTTCTACACTAATCTCGTTCTGATATACTGCAACAGGCGGGAACTCCTCCGTGAAACGGACCAGCAGGGTCCCGACTTTTGGCTCTCCCAGCGCGCCGGTCAGGTCTTCCAGGGCTTCCGCCAGGATGACCGTGTCAACTTGTTTGCGGTAAAGCTCAAAGACCATGTGCAGGATTTCATCAATCAGTCCGATCGCGTTGATCTCGCCTGCCCGGACCGCCCGTTCGGGAAAGGCTGCCAGGTCCCGCTGTTGGTTGATCTTTTGGGTGAATTTGCGCGCAGCCAGGAAATCCGCAAAAACCACATTTCCGTCCGTCGTAAAAAGGATTTGGTCAAATCCAAACTTCTCACGGGCTAAGCGGGAAACGTGGAATTCAAACATCAGACAGTTCTCCTTGAAATTGGATGGTTATTGTTGAAATTATACTATCGTCCTGAGTCTTATAAGAAAAAAGCCGCCCGGCCGGGCGGCTTTTTGATCAATTTTCTCTTTTCAGAATGTGTGTAACGATGTTGGACCCGCTCCCGCCGATGTTCTGGGTCATGCCAAACTCGGCATCCGGCACCTGGGTGCCGACGGCCTGGCCGCGCAGCTGTTGGACGACCTCAACGATCTGGTACATCCCCGTCGCGCCGACGGGGTGCCCGCGGGCTTTCAGCCCGCCGCGAGTCGCCACCGGGATCCTGCCGCCGATCCGGATCTCGCCTGCTTTGGCCAGGGCTGGCCCCTGGCCGGGTTCGGCAAACCCGCTGGCTTCGAGTGAAAGGGCGGCCATGATCGTAAAGGCATCATGGTATTCAAACACATCAATATCCTCGGGCGCGATGCCGGCCTGCTCGTAGGCCGCTTTTGAGGATTTCTCCGCGGCGGAGAGCCAGAGCGGATGCGCGCGGCTGTGGACGGCGATGGTATCAGTTGCAGCGGCGGAACCGGCCACGACAATCCTCGGCGACCCCGGGGCCAGCATCTCCACCGGTGCAAGGATCACTGCTGCCGCGCCGTCGCCAATCGGGGAGGCATCCATCAGGTTAATCGGGTCGCAGATCATCGTGGACTTGATGAACTGCTCCTCCGTGATCGCCTTTCGAAAACGGGCAAAGGGATTTTGGACGGCATTGGCGTGGGCGTTGATGGCGAACTCGGCAAAGTCAATCCCTTCCCAGCCATATTCATGCATGTAGCGCTTCATGATGAGGGCATTCAGCGCGACGAAGGAAAGTCCATGATCGACTTCCCAGTCCGCGTCTGCCGCTGTCGCCAGCGCGCTGGTGATCTCATTGCTGGGCGAATCGGTCATTTTCTCGACGCCCACAGCCAGGGCGATGTCCGCTTGACCGGAGGCAACGGCCAGATAGGCCATTCGGAAAGCCGCCCCGCCGGAACTGCAGGCGGCTTCGATCTTGACGGCATCAGTGAAGCGTTGGCCGATCCAGTCTGCAACCATCGAGCCCAGCTGGCCCTGCTGGTTGGCTACGCCCGACATCATGTTGCCGACATAAATCGTGTCAATCTGGGAAACCTGGGCTTCGGCTTTGGCTTCCAGGGCGGCATAACCGGCTAGCTCACGCAGGGATTTATCCCAGTGTTCGTCAACTTTGGTCTGTCCAATGCCAATGATGGCAACATCTCGCATAGAAGGATATCCTTTCTGATCAATTCATCCTGATTATATCGGAAAGGTCTATCAAGTCCTATCAATCTGCCCCAAATCGGCGTAAAGTATAATAGATTCAACCATGTTCCACCGAATTTACACGCAGGAGCGCGATTGAAGCGATTAACCTTTTCCCTCCTATTGTTCCTCATGGCTTTCACGTTGAGCGCCTGTCAGCGGCCGGCCAGGCTGGAGCCTGCGGCCTCGCTGCCCACGGCTTATGCTGAAGCGCTCCAAACTTTGTCGCCAGAAAACCGCGAAACCAGCGCGGAAAGTGGGGAACAGGCTCGTCTTGACCCCTCCCTGACTCCGGACCAAGCCAAGACGATCTGGCTCCATCCCGGCATCCCGGAGGCCTTTGCAGGTGCGCTTGACCTGGGAAACCTGACTCGGACCGCAGAGCCAGCGGGCGCAGACCTGAGCCTCGCACCCGTTCCGATTTCCGAAGGGGCGGCCGATTCGCCCATTTGGACTTATGCTTTGGCCGCGCCCTTCTACACCGTCACGGACGAACTCAGCCTGGCGGCTTTAAAGGGCCTTTGGCAGGGGCGGCCCGCCGCGGTAGGCTTTGAAAAGATCATCCTGACCGCCGACACCGCAGCAACCCTGACGGTTCTGCTGGGCGAACCCAGCGAGGCAACGGTGGAGGTCCTGGGGGCAGCGGAATTGCCCTCCTATGCCCTGAGTGGCGAGGGACTCCTCGCGATCCTGCCCTTTGATGCGCTCACGCCCACTTGGAAGGTGCTGCGGGTGGAAGGCGTTGCGCCGATTGATGCCGATTTTGACCCCGCGCTCAATCCGCTGGCGGCGCGGTTTGAATTGCAAGGGGACAGGGATCAGGCCCCCACTTTGCCGGCGGGCAATTATTTTCCTGACCGCAGGACGGTTCTGGTGATGACTGGCGTGACGGCGCTGACGCGGGCCACCGCCTACCAGATGGAAATCCGGGGCAACACCTTCCCGGGGACTGACATTCAAGACTGGCTGACCAGCGCGGATCTGACCCATATCAGCAATGAGGTCCCCTTCGCAGAGAATTGCCCGACCCCGGACCCCAACCAACCCAACCTGATCTTCTGCTCCTCGCCGGACCGGATCGAACTGCTGGAATATGTTGGGACGGACATCATCGAACTCACCGGCAACCACATGCTGGATTACGGCGCGGCTGCAATGAATTTGACCCTGCAAATGTATGAAGACCGCGGCTGGACCTATTACGCGGGCGGCTGGGACCTTGCGGACGCCCAAGCGGCCCGCCTGGTCACGCATAACGGCAATAAGCTGGCCTTCATCGGTTGCAATCCCGTTGGCCCAATCAGCGATTTCGCCACGGCATCTCAGCCCGGCTCTGCCCCCTGCGGCGATTACGGCTGGATGCTGGACGCGATCTCTGCGGCGCAGGCGCAGGGCTATCTCCCCATCGTGACGCTGCAATACAACGAGGATTACACAGCCATCCCCAGCAGCCAGATGATCGCTGATTTCCAAAGCCTGGTGGAGGCCGGCGCGGTGGTGGTGAATGGCAGTCAGGCCCACACGCCCAAGGTCATGACCTTTTACAAAGACGGTTTCATCCACTACGGCCTGGGGAACCTCTTCTTTGATCAGATGAGTGTCTATTATGGCGAGACCTACATGCCCTATACACGGGATGAATTCATTGACCGGCTGGTGTTCTACGATAACCAGCTGGTGAGCGTGGAACTGCTGACGGCGGAACTGGAAGATTATGCTCGCCCCCGGCCGATGACCGCCGGCGAGCGGGAGGCTTTTCTGGGCCGGATATTCATTGCTGCGGAAGACTATTTGGAGTGACCATGCCAAAAATTTATGACGTTTCACTGCCCATCACACCCGAGATGGTTGTCTGGCCCGGCGACCCGCAGGTCACGATCCGGCAGGTCTCAGCGCTGGAAAGGGGGGATGAATCGAATGTCTCCCAGATCAGGATGAGCGTCCACATCGGCACGCATATTGACGCGCCCCTGCACTTTCTCAGAGATGGCAAGCCGATTGGCGACATTCTATTGGAGAAGCTGGTGGGCAAGGTGGTGGTCCTCGCCCTCCCGGACGATGTGGGAGTGATCTCCCGGGCGGTATTGGAAAAGCACCCCCATTTGCATCTGCTCGATGAAATCAAAAAAGTTCTCTTCAAGACTCGCAATTCCAGTTCTGCTCTGGCAGAGGCCATCGAATTTGATAAGGCTTACGTCGGGCTGGATACGTCAGGCGCGCAATTCTTGAGCCGGTTCGACCTGGACCTGGTCGGCGTGGACTATCTGTCCGTGGCGGCCTATCACGATACGGATCGGCCGCACGAAATCCTGCTGGCGCGGGAAGTTGTCCTCCTGGAAGGGCTTGATCTGGCCGAGGTGCCTGCGGGGATCTATGACCTCTATTGCCTGCCGCTCAAGCTGGCGGGCTGTGAAGGCGCGCCGGCCCGGGTCATCCTTGTGGAAAACTGATTTTGCGGAGGGGGAACAAATGGCTCCCATCCTGCGTCATAGCACTAAGCTATAAAGAAACTCAAGGAGGAACAGATGAAAAAATTATTCATCGGTTTGGTCCTGCTGACCCTCATTCTCTCAACAGGGTGCAGCGCGATTACACCGTCAGCGGAAGACAATCAGCCTACAGAGGAAGGAACGGAGGCTATGACGCCGTCCGAACCTGGTGTGCAGATGAGCAGCCTGCAGCGTGAAATGGCGCCGGCTGTGACGGATGCCCAAATTCAGACCCTGGCCCGCGACAACACGGCCTTCGCATTGGATTTCTACAATCAGCTGCGAACCGCTGATGGCAATATTATCTATTCACCCTTCAGCATTTCCCTGGCCCTGGCGATGACCATGGCAGGCGCAGAAGGTTCCACCCAGGCCGCGATGCAGAAAGCGCTCCGTTTGTCTCAGCCCGTGGATACCCTCTATCCGACCTATGACGCGCTGCTGTTGGCGATTGAAGCCTCCGAAACGGCCTCGAATGAAAACGAAGAAGGCGATCCATTCACCCTGAACATCGCCAATTCGATTTGGGGACAGGCGGGCTATCCCTTCAAGGAGCCTTTCCTGAACACCCTGGCGCAGTATTTTGGCGCAGGGATGTATACTGTGGATTATCAGCAGGCGCCTGAACCAGCCCGTCTGGCGATCAATGGCTGGGTGGAAGATGAAACCAATGGCAAGATCAAAGACCTGATCCCCGAAGGGGCCATTGACACCCTCACTCGCTTGGTGCTCGCCAATGCCATTTACTTCAAGGGTTCCTGGTACACGGCTTTTGACGAGAACGCCACAGCAGCTGCGCCATTCCATTTGCTGGATGGCTCCCAAATGGATGTGGATCTGATGACTCTATCCGGTGAACATCTGATGTATGGCCAGGGGAACGGCTACCAGGTTGTCCAACTGCCCTACATGAGCGCCGATTTCGTGATGACGCTGATCTTGCCGGATCAGGGCGAATTTGGAGCTGTTGAGAGCGCCTTATCCGCTGAAAGCTATCGTGCGATGACCAACGGCCTGGACTATAAGCTGGTGGACGTGCAAATGCCAAAATTTGATTTTGACACCAGCGTCAATGCAAATAACATCCTGGTTGCGCTGGGGATGGGAGAGGCCTTTGACGCCTCAACAGCCGATTTCTCCGGAATGACGGACGAAGATAAGCTGGTGATCTCGGATGTGATCCATAAAGCCACGATCACTGTTGATGAAAGCGGGACAGAAGCCGCCGCCGCCACAGCCGTCATCATGAAGTTGACCGCGGCGCTGCCGGAAGACGCGCTAAAACTGGTCCTGGACCGGCCGTTCCTGTTCTTTGTTGAGCATCAGCCCACCGGCTCCATCCTCTTCATGGGCAGGGTTGTTGAACCCTGATTGAGGATCAACCTGAAAGAAAAAAGAGGGAGCTGTCCCAAAAGTAAGGGACAGCCTCTTCACATAAGTGGACAAATATGATTCAA
>WOYI010325618.1_pt1 | contig 17135 bp, 19 predicted proteins | sample 6423411 | NCBI WGS metagenome assembly WOYI01 (sample SAMN13441803, study PRJNA592873) | oil field metagenome | biome: oil field; feature: oil-well bore; material: oil-contaminated soil; isolation source: oil-contaminated soil from oil-well borehole | place: Germany: Wietze | collected 2016-10-18 ...
CGCTAACGGTGATCGGCAAAAAACAAAAAAATAGGGTTGGCTCGAGCCACATCCAGACACGGGAGCATAAGCATCCTTTCTTAAAAATTTGTTGTAATCCAAAAAAAACCTTTGTAGAATAATAATGTTACTCGTCTGCACTTTAGATGAAAGCTTGAATCCATGTGCCTAGCCATCCCTTCAAAAATCGTCGAGCTTAGGGGCCCGGGGCTTGCCGTTGCCGATACGCTAGGGACCACAAGGCTCGTCTCGCTCGATCTGCTCGAAGAGCCCCCTAGCGTGGGAGATTACGTCATTATTCACGTGGGCTACGCCATCCAAAGGCTCGATCCCAAGGATGCCCTGGAAACGATGGATCTCTTCTTGGACCTCCTAGGGACAGACGATGACGCCTAGAGGCGATACCGCCTCATTCCTAAACGCCCTTCGAGATCCAAAGCGCGCCAAACGGCTGTTAGGCGCCATCAAAGAGCTTACCGCCGAGCCTGTAGCCATTATGGAGGTGTGTGGTGGCCATACGCGTACGATCGTCCGCTACGGGCTCGAGCAGCTCCTTCCAAAAGAGATAAGTTTTTTGCACGGCCCCGGGTGCCCCGTTTGCGTCACGCCAAGAGAGCGCGTGGACATGGCCGTTGCGCTCGCCCAAAAAAGAGGGCTGGTGTTGGCTACGCTCGGCGATATGCTAAGGGTTCCGGGTTCATCCGGCTCGCTCTTACAAGCAAGAGCCTCTGGCTGCGATATACGGGTTGTCTACTCGCCCCTGGACGTTCTAGCGTTGGCCAAGCAAAACCCCAAAAAAACGGTCGTGTTCTTCGCCATCGGGTTCGAGACGACCGCCCCGACGACGGCGGCGCTTCTGGAACGCTGCCTTATGGAAGGAATCCAAAACGTCAAGGTGCTCGTGAATCACGTGCTCGTCGCACCGGCTATCGAGGCCCTCCTTAAAGAAGACGGCAGCCGGATCGATGCCTTCATCGCTCCGGGGCACGTCTGCACGATTACGGGCACCGCACCCTTCGAGCCGCTCGCTTCTTCCTACCAAAAGCCTTTCGTGGTCAGCGGGTTCGAGCCATGGGATATCCTCCTTGGCCTTCATAACCTGCTAGGCATGATTGCCAATAAAGAAACGGGCGTAAAGATTGCCTACACGCGCGCCGTTTTGCCTCAAGGCAACCCCAAGGCCCTTTCTTTTATCGAACGTTTCTTTGATGTTCGAGAGAGCTTTCGCTGGCGCGGGCTCGGCAATATTCCAAAGAGCGCCTTGAGGCTCAAACACGAGTTCAGCGCGTTTGACGCCGAAAAGGCCTATGCAGGCGTATTTTCCTCCGACTCAAAGCCTGACCCGGAAGCCTGCCTTTGCGGCGAGGTGCTCAAGGGCAACGCAAAGCCTTCGGAGTGCGGCTTGTTTGGGCAAGCATGCACGCCCCAAGACCCTGTAGGCGCCTGCATGGTCTCTTCCGAGGGGGCCTGCGGGATTTACTTTCGCTACAAAGGTAGGGTGCCGGCATGAGCCGGGTTCTTTTGGCCCACGGGGGCGGGGGAGAGGCGATGCACACGCTCCTAAAAGACGTTTTTTTCGCCGCCTTCGGTACCCCGGCTTGCCTAGAAGACGCGGCCCTTTTGAGGCTTGACCCGCGCATCGCCCTCACGACGGACGCCTTCGTCGTTTCGCCTTTATTCTTTAAGGGCGGGGACATCGGTAAGATCGCCGTTGCCGGGACGGTCAACGACCTTAGCGTCATGGGGGCAAGGCCAAGGTATTTGGCGGCAAGCTTCATCTTGGAAGAAGGGCTTGAAACCAGGCTGCTTGAGCGCATTGTTCGAAGCATGGCGTTGGAAACCAAGGCATCTGGCGTGCATATCGCCGCAGGCGACACGAAGGTCGTCCAGAAAGGCGCGGCGGACCAACTCTTTATCGTAACGACCGGGATCGGGGAAGTGGTCTATCCGGGCCTTTCGGCCTCCAAAGTTCAACCGGGGGATGCCATCTTGATCACCGGAACGGCGGGCGACCATGGCGCGGCCATCTTAGCCGAACGTGGCGAGTTCGGGCTTGAAGCCGACATTCAAAGCGATGCGGCCAGCCTCTGGGGGTTACTGGAGCCACTTTATACATCCGGTCTTACGCTCCATTCGCTCCGCGACCCGACCCGGGGCGGGGTTTCCGCCACGCTAAACGAGTGGGCCGGGGCATCAAGCATCGCCATCGAGCTGGATGAGGCCGCCATCCCCATCGCCCCCCCCGTCCTAGGGCTCTGCGAGCTTTTGGGGCTCGAACCCTTGGAACTGGCCTCGGAGGGCAGGGCCTTGATCGCGCTTCCTCAAAAAGAGGCCCAAGCTGCCCTTCGTTTGCTCCAAGCACACCCCTTAGGAGAGAACGCCACGCAAATAGGCGTAGCGCTTGCATCTTCCAGTCCGCAGGTTCTTATCCGAACGGGCTTTGGCTCAAAAAGGCTGCTCGATCCCCCTTTTGGCGAGCACCTGCCCAGGATCTGCTGATGCACGAGCTTTCGTTGGTGGCCGAAATCCTTCGTCTTGCCGAGCAGCATGCGCTTGAGCAAGGGGCCATGCGGGTTCGCGAAATCCGGCTCGAGGTGGGCGTGTTGTCCGGAGTAGAGCCAAGCCTCTTGAAGCGGGCCTTCGAGGCGCTCTCTATGGGTAGCCAAGCCGAAGGGGCCGAGCTGATTTTCGAAGCCAAGGGCCTTCTTCTGGCCTGCAAGGCTTGTCAAAAAGAAACCGAGGCCAAAGAACTTTCTATGCGGTGCCCCAACTGCGGCTCGCTTCAAACCCGAGTCCTGGCCGGAGAAGACCTTCTTTTGAAAACCATCGTGCTCGAAGCCTAAGGCATGGAACGTGTCCATATACGCCTCAAAGGGTGCCTGCAAGGCGTAGGGTTTCGGCCTTTCGTGTACAACACGGCCGAACGCTTGGGGCTTTTTGGATACGTCCGCAACGACTCTTCTGGTGTCGAGCTCGAGCTAGAGGGCCAAAAGGTTGCCTTGGAGCACTTCCTTGTCTTGCTCGAAGAAAAAAAGCCCCGGCTGGCCCATATCGCCTCGAGAGAGCTGCAATTCCTCAAGCCATTCGGCTATGCAGACTTCCAGATCCTGCCAAGCACAAACCATGGCCCCAAAGAGTCTTCGGTCCTGCCCGACATTGCGACCTGTGGCGAGTGCCTAAAAGAACTCGCCGACCCAAACGATATACGGTTCGCGCACCCCTTCATCACCTGCTGCCACTGCGGGCCAAGGTTCACGATCGTGACCGGGCTCCCTTACGACAGGCCAAACACGACGATGAACGCCTTTGAAATGTGTCTTGCATGCAAGGCGGAGTACAAAAACCCGCTCGATCGCCGCTTCCATGCCCAGCCCATCGCTTGCCCAAGCTGCGGGCCGACGCTTTCCTTGTTTTCAAAAAAAGGCGAACTGCTGGGCCAAGGCAAAAAGGCCCTAGATAAGACGCTGGAGGCAATCAAGGCCGGTTTCACGCTTGCCCTCAAGGGAATAGGAGGCTACCACCTCATGGCGGATGCCCGCAATGAATCGGCCGTCCGAACACTTCGGGAGCGGAAGGGCAGGGCAAACAAGCCCTTCGCCGTGATGTTCCCAGACTTGGCCTCGATCCGTCGGTATGCCCTGCCGAGTAGGCTCGAAGAGGCGCTGATCTTGGCCCCGGAGCGGCCGATCGTACTCGTAAAATCCAAGCCTGCCATCTTGCCCGATACGATCGCCCCGGGTTTGGAGCGTATCGGTGTATTTTTGCCCTACAGCCCGCTCCACCACCTGATATTCAAGGCTCTCAAGGTCCCGCTTGTGGCTACCTCGGGAAATTTTTCAGAGGAGCCGATTGTAAAAGACGACGACGAGGCGCTTGAAACGCTCACACGCTACGCCGACCTTATCTTGATGCACGATAGGCCGATCGCACGCAGGTGCGATGATTCCGTCTTGAAGGTTACAGGCGGCATGCCCACCCTCGTTCGACGCTCGAGAGGCTACGCTCCTTTGCCCGTCCGGCTTCCCTTCCGGCTCAAGCGCAAAGTGCTGGCCGCCGGGGGGTTTTTGAAGAACACGGTTGCTTTAGGGTTTGAGGACCAAGTGATCCTTAGCCAGCACATTGGGGATCTTTCGAGCTTTGAGGCCATGGAAGCCTACCAAAGGGCTACCAAAGACCTGTGTGCCCTGTACGATTTTAAGCCGGCGCTGATCGTGCATGACCTGCACCCCGCTTACCCCTCTAGCAGGTGGGCAAAGGTCCAGACCAAGGCTCCAAGCGTCGGGATACAGCATCACTTCGCGCACGTGCTGGCCTGCATGGCAGAAAACGGGCTCGAGGACGAAGCTCTCGGGGTGGCCTGGGACGGCGCCGGCTTCGGAACCGACGGGACAGTATGGGGCGGAGAGTTTTTGGCCTGCACGTATACAGGCTTCAAGCGCCTTGCGCACTTTCGCCCCTTGAGGCTCATCGGCGGCGAGCTCGCCCAAAAAGAGCCAAGGCGCATGGCGCTCTGCGTCTTGTTCGAGCTTTTCGGCGAAGAGGCTCTCCAGCTCAAGCTGCCCCCGACGGAGTCGTTTTCAAAGCAAGAACTCCGCGTTCTTTTCGAGGCTTGGAAGCTAGGGATCAACGCGCCTTTGACGAGCTCTGCGGGCAGGCTTTTCGATGCGTTTGCCTCGCTCCTTGGGGTTTGCCAGGTGTCAAGCTACGAGGCGGAGGCGGCCATGAAACTCGAGACACTTCTCTCCAAAGAGACGGTCAGCCCCTATCCTTTCACGATCGAGGCCGGTATGATCGATACCTTGCCCATGTTTGCCGAAGCGATTCGCGAAAACCTGCGTGGCGTTCCAACGGAGCGCATCGTCTCCAGGTTTTTGGCCACGCTTGCCGATGTTTGCTTTCGCGTGTCCGTGGATGCTGGCATCCCCCAAGTGTGCCTCACGGGAGGAGTGTTCCTGAACGACCCTTTGACAACCCGTGTCCAGGAAAAGCTAAAAGACGGGTTTCGAGTATTCCGGCACAACCACACTCCTCCCGGAGACGGAGGCATTTCGCTCGGGCAAGCCGTTTACGGGGGCATGATTGATCTTGAACAACCCCCAAACTTTCCTTGAAAAAATCCCAGTGGTACGATCAAATAACCAACAAAAGAGCCGAGCCTTTATGTACCAATTCTCTTCCGCTCAAATCCCAACAGCCGCCAGGATGATCGGCCGGGCAAAAAGGCTCGTCGCGTTCACGGGCTCGGGCATGTCCAAAGAAAGCGGCATCCCGACGTTTCGGGACCCGGGTGGCCTGTGGGATCGCTTCGACCCAGAAGAGTTAAGCTTTCAAGCCCTCACCAAGAGCCTTGCCCAAGGCAGGCTTCCAAAAGGCGCCTTCGCGGCGTTTTCCTTGGAGTTTATCGAAACACTGAAGCGCGCGGCCCCGAACCCTGGGCATGCCGCGCTCAAAGCGTTCGAAGACTTAGGATTATTGAAGGCCGTGATTACCCAGAACATCGACAACCTGCATGCCGAAGCGGGCAACAAACATGTCCTCGAGCTACACGGCAATATTTACAGGTTCGTATGCTTGAACTGTCAAAAGAAACGCTTTTTTGGCAAAGAGGGTTTCTTTAGCTTGGCGCATGCCTTCATTGAAGCGCTCCAGAGCGCCGATGCTCAAAGGGTGCTTTCGGCCATCCCCCGCTGTGCATGCGGGGGAGCCATGCGGCCCGACATCGTAGGGTTCGGTGAACCGATCCAGGGTTTTGACGGGGCGCTTTCGCTTACGATGCAATCCGACGTCTACTTGATTGTCGGCACCTCTGGGGAGGTGATGCCGGCTGCAAGCCTTCCAGAGCATGCCAAGCGCTCGGGTGCCACGCTGATCGAGGTCAACATCGCACACGGAGCCTTCCTTGAATATACAGACCTCTACATCCAAGGATCTGCCGCTACGGTCCTTCCGAGGATTGTCCTAGAAATTGAGCGCTAAAGAGGCCTAAGGTTCTTGAAGGAGCCTTGGAAGCACGCTTGCGGCAGGTCCTCTCAGGCATACATCGGCCATGGGAGAAAGGGGCGTGGACTCGGGGTTGATTTCGATCAAGAACGCGCCCGCATCTTTGGCCAACCCAGGCAGGCCTGCTGCCGGGAAAACGAGCCCCGAGGTGCCGATCACGAGCATCGCTTCGCACTGGCCGGCTTCTTCGAAGGCCTGGTTCATCACTCCCGCAGGAAGCGGCTCGCCGAACCATACGACATCAGGCCGAAGCAACCCTCCGCAGTGGTGGCACAAAGGAGGAAGCTTCTGGGCGATCGGAACGGCAAAGCTTTCCTCTAAAACCCCGCAGCCAAGGCAGCGTGTCCGAAACAGGTTACCGTGCAGCTCGAGAATGTTTTTGGAGCCCGCCCGCGCATGGAGCCCGTCTACGTTTTGCGTAATCAAGTAAAAATGAGGAACGCGGGCTTCGAGCGCCGCCAGGGCAACGTGGGCCGGGTTGGGAACCGCCCTGGAAACAAGCGCCCTCCTGAACTCGTAAAACTCCCAGACAAGCGCCGGGTTTCGGTTGAAGGCCTCCGGGGTTGCGAGCTCTTGGGCCCGGAACTCCTTCCAGAGCCCATTTGTTCCACGAAACGTAGGAACGCCGCTTTCTTTGGACACCCCAGCACCAGTCAACACGACGACGCGTGCTTTTTCGCGGAATGCAATTTTTGCCCTTTCCAGCTCTTCTAGGTTCCGTTCCATCTCAAACCTATTTTGTGTACAATGAGCGCATTACTAATTTTTTTAAAAAGGCTCCTGAATGGATTGGGATACGCGCTACCAAAACAACCCGGGCTATGTCTTCGGAAAAGACCCCGCACGGTTCCTTTTGGAGAACCGCATTTTTCTTCCAACGCCCGGGGTAGCGCTGGACGTGGCCGTCGGGGAGGGAAGAAACGCCGCGTACCTGGCAAGGCTTGGCTTCCGTGTGGCGGGATTTGACCTTTCGAAAGCCGGGCTCATCAAGGCCTCAAGGCTCGCCTTCGAGCATGGCGTGGCCATACAGCCCGTCATAGCGGACCTGACAAAGGTTGCCATTGCCCCGGCCAGCCTAGACTTAATTGTATGCATCAATTTCTTGGAGCGCCCCCTTTTACCGGTACTCATGGAAGCGCTCAAACCCAAGGGCAGGTTTTTTATGGAAACATACACAAAAGGCCAGTTAAAATACAGCTTTGGCCCCTCCAACATAGACCACCTGCTCAAAGAGGGCGAACTGCTCGAGCTTTTCAAGGACCTGTCCATCCTTTTCTACCAGGAGTTGGACAATGAGCTCACGGGGGCCAAGGCGGGAATTATCGCAGAAAAGCGACACTAACCCCCTTGCCGTGCCATGGCCTCGAGCCGAGCTTCATGGAGGCTAAGCACCCTTTGCTCCTTCACGACGAGCACGGGTAGCTCAACCCTAACGCCTACCTGCTCGATCTCTCTTTTGAGGGCCTCAAGCCATGCCTCGAACCCGGGCAGTATCTCGAGCGTCCGTTTGGAGGTCCAAAGCCCGTACATGTCCCTTCCCCATGTTTCAAAGCCAAGGCCGCGGCGGCCGCCAAGGTCCCAAGGCCCGCCAAACCCTGCTTTTGCCCTCCCTTTGGCAAGGAGCTCCATCATCTGGAGCGGCCTCGATGCGCGTATGACCTCCATAGGCCTTTGCACGTCCACTTTGGAAGAAAGCCGCTCGAAGAGCCTTTCGGTGTCCGAGCTGGGATTAAGCTGAACCCATGGTCCTTGGGCTGCCTTGGAGCGCCAAAGCCCCACTGGGCGCTCGAACAACGGAACAAAGGCCGCAGCCTCCTCAGATTTTGGACCAAACCTCTCCGAGTCCGTCAATAGGCTGGAGGCATGAAGAACGCCAAGGATATCGAGGGCCTCCGAATCCGAGGCGATAGGCTCGGCCCCTTCTGGAGACCATCCGATACGCAACTTTGAGCGCAGGTTCGCAAGGGCAAGCTCCAAGCAGGGCTCGATCACGCCGACGATCAAGCCTTGGAAAAAGGGTTCGCGATACAATCCTTTAAGCCAGACCTCTTGATCCTCTCCTGGCGCGACCTGCGTCTTTCCTGTCTGGAGCACGATATCCCCGTCAGAATCGACGGTGGGCCGCATTCTTGAAGATGCGCTCGGGAGCGCGTAGTAGCCCCTCTTGCCAGAAGGGGCTTCGAGGAGACCAACCCTGACAATTTCTCGAAGCTTTCTTGTGCGCGAAAGCCCTGTAAGCGCGCTTACTGGAAGCCCAACTCGCTCCGGCAGGTCTTGGCCCATCATCCGACAGACAAGGAGAGGAACGAGCACGTCCGTCCAAGCAAATGCCCCGAAGGGATAACCCGGAACGCCGACAATCGGCTTACCGAGCGCCTCGCCTAGCAAAAGAGGCTTGCCCGGCTTGACCTGGACGCCGTGCAGCAGTACCTTTCCCAACGCTTCGATCGCACCGTGTACGTAATCGTGCCTACCGGCCGACGTGCCCGCCACGATGAAAACAAAATCGGCCCCATGGAGCGCCTCCCTAAGCGCCTCGATAATTCGATCGGGGTCGTCCTGAACGGGAGGAAGCCTTTTGGCGATTCCGCCGAACGCCTCGATCGTGCGCTCGATATAGAGCGAGTTCGTATCGAGGATCTGGCCGTGGACCACGGGGCTGCCTACAGGCCGAATTTCCGACCCTGTGGGCAGGATGCATCCCGTGGGGCGCTTATGCACGCGCACTTCGGAAACCCCTGCAGCCGCAGAAAGGCACATTGCCTCCGGCATGATCTTTCGCCCCTTGGGCAGAATCACCTCCCCCCCCACGATGTCCTCACCGATGAGCCTTACGTTGTCGAACGCTTCGGGCCAATCTTTGGCTTGCACCCGGATAGGGCCTCCGGGTGCTTGATGCACACGCTCGATCATAAGGACCCTGTCAAAAGGCTCAGGGATGGGGTTGCCCGTATCGACGAAGGCGAAATTCAGCCCCTCTTGGAGCACAACTTCTCCTTCGGGCACCGGTGCTTCCCCCCTCAGCGCAACCCCGTCCATCCCAGAAAGCATTCCCAAAGGAACGCTCAAGGGGGCGATGAGGGGCTCGGCGAGAACCCTGCCTTGGGCCTCGAGCAGCGTAACGGTCTCTATTTCCGTCAGGGGGGCCTGTTCAAGCAACCCTCCGAGCATGGCAAGAGCCTGCTCGTACGTAGCTTCAGGCTTAACCTTCCTTCTCGTTTCCATCAAGACCCTTTCTTGGTTGAACCAAAAAGAACATAAAATCGCAGGCGTTCGTCTTCGTCGGGCCCGACTTGAACAGCCCTCCAAAGCGCTCAAAAAAAGAAGTGGCGTCGTTACGCTCCAGGTACTCCGAGACTTGTCGGGCGGACAGGCCCGTCTTGGCCAGGACGCCCGGAAAAACGAATGCCCCGGCCGCATCGCTGTTGCCGTCTTTTCCGTCGCTTGCGGCAACGAGCCCGCAGATGGAATCATCCCGGAAGCCTTCTTTGGCCGCCTGCAAGAGCATGGAAAGCGCAAGCTCCTGGCAGCGGCCTCCCCGGCCATCTCCTTTTACGAAAACCGTCGTCTCGCCTCCGGCCAGCAAAAGAACCGGAGGCTTGGCGATCAGGCCGTTCTCGGCGCAATCCCGGGCAATGGCCCATAGCACCTTGCCCACCTCCCTGGCCTCACCCTGAAGCCTGCTTGTGAGGGCAAGAACCCGGAAACCCAGACGCTCCGCCGTCCGTTTCGCCGCCAAAAGGCCCGTTTTGTTCGACCCGACCAGCACGGCTTCATGGCGTACATGGGCGAGCTCGTCTGGCGTTGGGGTTTCCGGGTTCTTGCCCTCAGCCCCAAGCATCAACAACCGGACGGCCGCTTGGGGCATCCTCTCCAAAAGCCCGAGCCGCTCTATGCAATCAAGGGCGTCGGCGTAGGTCGTCGTGTCCCCAACCGTCGGTCCCGATGCGACCACGTCCATTGGATCGCCCACGACGTCCGAAAGAATCAGACTTACCGAGGCCGCCCGCTCAAAGAGCCTCAAGAGCCTGCCCCCCTTGATTGCCGAGAGGTGCTTGCGTACGGCGTTGAGCTCCTCGATCGTCGCCCCACTCAATAGCAAAAGCTTGACCGTGGCCCTCAAGTCATCGATGCTTAGCTTGATGGTTTCCTCGCCCAGACGAAGGCAAGCCCCTTCCTCGATAACGCTCGAAGCCCCGCCCGATAAGAGAAAAAACACTAGCGTTTTCTCATCCGCGCTCGCTGCGAGCTCTCGAACTTCCATTGCGGCCTCGAGGCTCCTATCATCGGGTAGCGGGTGGGCGGCTTCGTAAATCGGGGTGCGATCCAGTCGCTCTTTGTAGCCGTCCGGAACGATAACGAGGCCCCGGCTCAAACTACCCCCAAGCGCGTCTTCGAGCGCCCGCGCCATTTTGCCCGACGCCTTGCCCATCCCGACAACGAAAACTTGAGCAAAAGAGTCAAGTCGAAGACGCCGAAGGCGTTTTGCGCCCCGGATTCTAAGCGTCCCGTTTTGGACCTTAACCCTTGACCTGATCGCTTCGTAGGGGTCCAGCGAGTTTAGCGCGGAGCGAAACAACCCCTCGAGCAGCCGGAGGGCATTCTCTCCCTCCACGCCCCTATTCCTCCTCCTTGCTTGCCGCCTTCAGGCTCTTTTTGACGCTATACTTCACGGCCTTTCTAAGAATAATACTCCGCTTCGCCCCGTCCATCACGACAACCATGTCATCGTATAGCGAAGGGTCGTGGATGAGCGCGCCAAGCGTCCCCTCCCCCTTTGCCACCGCCCCGAGCGTCGCATCTAGGTTTTTCGAGGCCCGCTCGATGTGCGCGCTTGCCTTTGATAGCCGCTCGAGCGCTTGCTTCCCCTCGCCCTCCTTGGACAAGAGCGCGTTCAAGAACGTGCCTTCGGTCTTTGCTTGGCCAAGAATGTCAGAAAGTTCACGGGTAACTCCCTCTAAGTTGGCAAGTACCCGGGTGCCGCTTTTGTCGTAGAGCAGGCTGTGCAAAAGGCTGCCTTCCGTGTTTATCCTAGCCGTCGCCTTCGAGAGGTCTTGGGTGATGCGTTCGATGTTATCTGCGGCCTTAGCCAGCTCCTTCCCGTAGATAAGGCTATGGAGCGAGCCTTCCTTGTTCGTCCGGATATCTTTAACGAGTACTCGCACCTCCTCTACGGCCCCCGAGAACGAAGCAAGCCTTGCATTTTTCCGGACATCCATCAGGATTTCATTCAGGGAGGAAGAAGCTTGGCTTAGGTTGTCTAGAATCTCCGTGCCGCGCGCGATGGCTTTGTAGATGTCTGGCGGGTTCACGCTCGCCACGGTATCGCCCCCAACGTGAACGGGAGCATTTTGAGACCCCATCGAAAGGTTGACATACTTGTCCCCCAAAAGGCCCATCGTCTGGATGCTCGCAAGAGAATCTTTACGGATAAACGTAAGGTATCGTTTATTCACGTCCATCCGAACGATTAAGACATTGCCCTTGCTTGGCTGGTCGATTGAAATATCCGTGACCGTGCCTATCCTTATGCCCTGGAGCATGACGGGGGCCCCGCCTACAAGCCCGCTCACGTCTTCAAAGCGGGCAAAAAGCTGCACCTGTTCGGTAAAGAGACCGGAGCGCGCCCCGATCATAAGGACAACCGCGACCAACGCACCAAGCGTCGCCAAAAGAAAAATTCCCGCACGAACTTCTTTTTTGTAGCCTGTACTCATGATTTTTATGATTCGCCCCCTTCTTCCAGCAACCTGCCTTCGATGAACCTGCGTACGTAAGGGTTGGTAGAGCGCTTGAGCTCGTCTGGACTTCCAACAGACTCGACGCGCCCCTCTCTAAAAAGCGCCCAGCGGTGGGATACGGCCTCGGCCGATGCAATGTCGTGCGTAACGACGACCGCCGTCGTGCCCTGCTCTTGGTTAAGCCTAAGGATCAACTCGTTTATGTTACGAACGTTCGAAGGGTCGAGCCCTGTGGTAGGCTCATCGAACAAAATGACTTCCGGATCCAGAACCATCGCCCTGGCCAGCCCCACCCTCTTTTGCATCCCCCCTGAAAGTTCCGAGGGAAACTTCCCTTCGGCCCCCCCTAGTCCAACCCAGCGGAGCCGCTCGAGTACCCTCGGACGAACCTCCACGGAAGACTTGCCCATCACTTCCGTAAGCGGATAAGCAACATTTTCGAACACGCTGAGCGAATCGAACAAGGCCGCGCTCTGGAAAACCACCCCGACCTTTTGACGAACCTGGAACAGTCCCTTTTCATCAAGCGGAACTATATCTTCGCCAAACAAGAGAATCGAGCCTTTGTCCGGCTTGATAAGCCCGACGACCTCCTTTAATAGGACACTCTTTCCCGAGCCCGACCCCCCAAGGATAGTAATCACCTCGCCACGGTAAATTTGGAGCTCGACTCCTTTATGGACCTCCTGGGCTCCGAACGCTTTGTATACGCCTTGAATGGCGATAATTACTTGGGCCACGCCGGACATCAAAAGAGCATGATCAGCTTGGTCAAGAAGTAATCCGAGATGAGGACAGACACCGCCGTAACGACAACCGCCTGCGTCGTCGCTTTGCCTACCCCTTGGGCACCGGCCTTTGCTCCAAGCCCAAAAAAGCAGCCAAAAAGCCCTATAAGAAACCCGAAACAGCCCGCCTTGATCAGCCCGCTCAAAAGATCCTCCAAGACGATCGTATCGTAGCAGGTCTTGAGGTAGTATCCCGCCGGGATCTTAAGCTCCAACGTAGCAACAACTGCACCCCCCAAGATGCCCACGATGTCGGCAAGGAAGGCCAAAAGCGGCATCGCGAGCGTAATCGCGAGCGTTTTTGGGGCGACGAGCTTACTTATGGGATCGGCTCCCATGACACGCATCGCATCGATCTGCTCGGTTACGGTCATCGAGCCCAGCTGGGCGGCGATCCCAGACCCCACGCGTCCACCCACCATCAATGCCGTCAACACGGGCCCCAACTCTCTAACGAGGCTAAGGGAGACGACATAGCCGACATACATCTTGGCCCCGAAGCGGGTAAGCCCGTAGCTTGTCTGCAGCGCAAGCACCATCCCTGTAAAAACAGCCGTGAGCAGGACCACCGCGAGCGATCGCACGCCAAGAGTCTCCACTTCCTTAAGCACGTCTTTGTAGGATACCCTCCCCACTGCCTTGATCGTACCCAAGGCCAAAAGCCCAACCTTTCCAACCTCAGACAGTAGTCTTTCGAGGATCGTATCGGTTCGGTCGAGAAACCTTGCAAACCCGGCACTGGCCTGTTCTTGCATTCAAGCCCCTAATGTAAAGAAACCCGAAGGACCCGCAAGGTGAGATCCTTAAAGAAATCGAGGGCTTCTTGGGGGTCCTTCTTTGGTGTAATCAAGAGCGTATCGTAAAGGACACCGCCTTTCTTCCAGGTCACAGAACGCACAAAAGAAGTCATCCCCTCTTCGGACACCTCGAACGTTCCTACCAGCGTCTCGGTACCAAGGATTTTTTTCGGAACGATCCGAAGAACCCGGTAGTGCTCAAAACGAACGGGCAGATGCCTTGCCATCCCCCAAACATTGGCCGAACCCTTGACCGGGGTAACGAGGACCAAGGCCAACGCCCCTTGCGGTTCGTTTTCAAACGCCAGTGTGCTTCCTTCAAAATCGAGAGGCTTCCAGGTTTGATGCTTTCTTGCACTACCCTTTAGCTCGCCAAAGAGCGCATCCTTCTTGAGCTCTAGGGGCGCCGAAAGCCTTGAGCATGCGCCCAACGCAAAAAACAAGAAAAGCGCTAAAACACTAGCTATGGACCGCATTTAAGGAACCACCCCAACGCTGGTCAGCGCCTGGGAGAGCACCTGGCCTGCAACGAGCCCCACGCCGCCCTTTGAAGCCCCGTGGCCAGCCTTTCCGATCAAAACGAGCGATGCCCCGCAAGAAACGCCATACTCCACAATGCGCGCCGATGGCCATCCCTTGAGACACACCACCCGAATCTCCGGATGACAGGCACCCAAACGTTCTCGGGCGCTAAGGATCTCGGCCAAAGCAGCCTCCTTAAGCGCTCGGGGATGCCTAGGAAGCGTTGAGTTAAAAAACAGCCTTGGATGCACCACAACGACCATCTCCAGCGAAACGCCAAACCCTTCGGCCACAACCAGGCCGAAATCAAGCGCCCTCTTGGCGGGAGGCGAAAAATCGAAGGCGACCAAAAACTTGCCGGGCATTCACGCTCCCATTTGGGGCTTTGCCATTCGAACCGTCATGACGGGGCAGTGAGCCTTTCGGACAACCTTTTCCGCGATCGAACCCAGGAGCGCATGCGAAACCCCCGTCCGGCCGTGCGTCCCCATCACAATCAGGTCCGCCGGCAAAGACTTGGCCAGTTGGACAATCTTTTGGGAAGGGGAGCCAATCCCGACTTCCACGTCTACAAGGAGACCTTCCGCCCGGAGCTCTTGAGCGACGTTGTCGAGCTCCTTTCTTGCGTTCTCCTGGAGCTCCTCAAAGATTGGTGGCATGACAAAACCCGGGTAGTATTCAATCTCCTCGACAACGTGGAGGAGCACAACCTTTACGCCGCCGAGCTTCTTGGCGAACTCCTTACCCGTCTGGAGCGCCTGGCTGGAGGTTTCGGAAAAATCCACAGGAATAAGGATTGTCTGGATCATGGCTGATGCTCCCTGGGTTTCATTATTCAGAGGGGAGTTCTTTGTGGGCAATCACCGGGCATTGGGCGCTGCGGATGACCCGTTCGGCCACCGACCCCAACGGAAGCAGGAACCCCCGCCCCCTTGCCCCCAAGACAATCAAGCCCGCTCCAAGCTCCTTGGCCTGGCTTACGATCGTCTCGTCGGGCCTGCCCAGCGCCACGTGAACGGAGAATTCGGGCAGCTCGGTCGGCATAGAGCGAACGAGTTCATTGAGCTTTTCTTTGGCCTTCTCGAGATCCGCCTCGCCTAGCTTGAACATCATCGGGCTAGAGGGCACGAAGACGCCGGATGGATTTTTTAAAACATACAAGACATCCAAGCGAGAGCGAGTTTGCTTGGCCAACTCACAGGCATACCTCAAGGCCCCCTTGGAAGGCTCGCTGAAATCCACACCGACGAGAATGCCTTTTAAATCCCACATGGCCGACGTCCTTATGGTTGTTTGCTTTCCGCCAAACTTGTCTTTCTAATGGCCTGCTCGAGGTCTTCAAGAAGATCCTCGATATGCTCCAAGCCAACAGAAAGCCGGATAAAGTCCTTGCTTACCCCGGAACGAACGAGCTCATCTTGGGAAAGCTGGCTGTGGGTTGTACTGGCCGGATGGATCACGAGCGATTTGGCATCGCCAATGTTGGCCAGATGGCTAAAGAGCCTAAGGTGGCCGATAAAGGCCACGCAGGCCTCGTATCCACCCTTGAGCCCGAATGCCACGATCGCGCCAAACCCATTTTTGTGATACTTCTTGGCAAGACCGTAATCCTCGAGCGATTCGAGCCCCGGATAGCGCACCCAGCCAACACTAGGATGTGAAGCCAAATACCTGGCCACTTGTATGGCGTTTTGAGAGTGCCGCTCTATTCGCAAAGGGAGCGTCTCCAGCCCTTGCAGGAATAAAAAACTGTTAAACGGCGAAAGCGCCGCGCCCACGTCCCTTAAAAGCGTTAGGCGCGCCTTGAGGATATAAGCCATACTCCCGAACTGCTCGACGTATTTTAGCCCGTGGTAAGAGGGGTCCGGTTCGGTAAACCCCGGGAACTTGCCGTTGTCCCAAGGAAATTTGCCGGCATCGACGACAACGCCGCCAATGCTCGTTCCGTGCCCCCCGATGAACTTCGTAGCGGAATGAACAACAATGTCCGCGCCGTGCTCGATCGGCCGGATGAGGTATGGCGTGGGCATTGTGTTGTCGACGACGAGCGGAATCCCATGCTCATGGGCCAGTAAGGCCAAGGCTTCTAGGTCCGCCGTATTGAGCCTTGGGTTGCCCACGCTTTCCACGTACAGCGCCTTTGTTTTTGAATCGATCGCCTTTTGAAATGCCGCGATGCCCGTAGGTTCGACAAAGCGCACCTCGATTCCAAACTTGGGGAACGTATGGGCAAAAAGCGTGTACGTCCCACCGTATAGCGTCGTGGATGAAACGAAGGCATCACCTGCGCCAAGAAGATTGAGTAACGAAAAGGTAATTGCAGCCTGGCCGGAGGAGAACGCCAGCGCCCCGACTCCGCCCTCCAAGAGCGCCATCCGCTCCTCGAACACGGCCGTCGTGGGGTTCATCATGCGCGTGTATATATTCCCCGGCTCCTTGAGTGCAAAGAGCCGCTCGGCATGCTCGGGCGAATCGAACACGTAGGAAGTCGTCTGGTAGATGGGGACAGCCCTGGATTTCGTGGCGGGGTCGGGGGACTGACCGCCGTGTAGTGAAAGCGTCTCGAACCTAAGCGGCCTTGGACCCTCGGACATTCCATGCTCCTTTTGCTAGATATAATACATCGTTGTCTTGTTTTGACGAAGCAGGTTTTCGCGGTCTAAAAGATCCTGAAGAGAAGTCTCTTCGAGCCTTTTTGCGATATGACAGGACAACTCGAAAAGCCAGTCGTCTACCCCGTCTCCGATGCCGCCGGCATTGCACAGCATTCCCTCGTGCCCTTTGCCCTCCAGGATGCGCACTACCTCGTCTAGCTTCACGTCTACAGGGCTTCTTGCGATCCAGTAACCTCCCCCAACCCCACGTTTCGCCGTAAGGATCCGAGCCTTGCCAAGCGCTGCAAGTACCTGCTCTAGATATTTGACGGGCGCATGGATGCTTTTTGCCAAATCCTGGATATGGGAAGGCCTTTCCCTGTCCTTTGCGATCTGAAGCAACGCCTTGAGCCCGTACACGAGCTTTGCCGTAAACATCCCTATCCCCCAATGTTTTGTCTTAATTATACCCTACAGCCCGTGCTTCCTTAAACGTACCAAGGCATAGGGCTGGTAACGCATAGATGGAGGTTCTTGCTTGTGCTACGCTGAATAAGCGTTCAATAATGGGGTTTTTGAGTCCGCCTACCCTTTAACCTTTAAGAGGCGCTTTTCCTATCTATCGGGAGCGGCGTGTGCAAGGATGGTCCGGCTTCGATAGCCGGGGCTTTCTAGCCCCGGCGAAAAGGTAAT
>WOYI010896134.1_pt1 | contig 17128 bp, 15 predicted proteins | sample 6423411 | NCBI WGS metagenome assembly WOYI01 (sample SAMN13441803, study PRJNA592873) | oil field metagenome | biome: oil field; feature: oil-well bore; material: oil-contaminated soil; isolation source: oil-contaminated soil from oil-well borehole | place: Germany: Wietze | collected 2016-10-18 ...
CGAGTCACCCAAAGCCAGTATTGGCGCTCGTTAGGTTCTGAAATGTCTAACACCCTCAGATTTCTTAATTCTTACTCATTCAATCTCAGCATCTTCCTGCAACATTCTCCAGGATTCCCGCAACATCCGCCGGGTCCTTGGATACCGCCCATCGCCAGGTTCCAAAACCACCCTGCTCATTGACTGCTCTGACCCATTCATCAAGATAGCTCCGCTTGGTCTTATCTTGCAGAGTATCTCTTCCTTTGACTTCGAGAACCAGATTGACGCCATTGCTCAACCGAATTATAAAATCAGGCCAATATTTCTTTATGATTCCCTGATAGAAGTAGGCAATCTCAAAGCCAAGATGATCATTTTTCACCCATGCTTCCACATGTGGGTTCCTATCCAGCTCAAAGGACTCGGCCATCTCCCAGGTGCTATCATAAACGCAAAAATTGATATGGGATTTCCTGGTGTACTCGCAGGGCTTCCCCGTATACCAAATCCTCATATCCCTTGTGGAGCGTATGGGCCGATCGCTATCGAAAACAGGGACAAGGGATTCTGCATTCTCATCGCTTATGGCATTTCTAACATGCTGGACAATCTTATTCATATTCAGGGTTATGTAGATCCGTCTCATTCCCTCGTCCTGATCCAGCAGAGGCGGGGTGATCCGCAGCTTGTTTGAGGATATGAAATCCTCCACCAGCCGGATCAATTGAGCCAGAAGGTATTCCTTGCTGCCTTTCCAGCTCGGCCTCATCTGATCAAAGATCTCACTTGCGGCTATGAAGATGATCTTCTGCATCCGGAGTCTAAGTCCAAGACTGGCTAAGTCTATTTGAGAAATGTCCGTCGTATCGGGCTTCCCTTCCAAGATCTTGGCCAATTCTGCCTTAGTCAAAGTATCCCGGATCTTTATCTCAAGAGGATTGACCTTGTTCAAGTCCAGGCTAAGCTTGGTTCGATAGATGTGATCTATGCGAAGAACATTAGGCCAGCTAATTTCATACTTCTCTTTCTTTGAATCGGGCTCGATCTTGGTCTTTGGAGATGGAGGACTAGGGCCAGGGCCATTAACCGACTCATGAGGAAGGAAAGTAAAAGGTACTCCAAAGATATTCACGTATTCGGGCTCGTATAAACCATTCTCAGCGATGTCATAGGAAGTCCTTCTCAACCCCCTTCCAACCACCTGCTCACATAGAAGCTGGCTGGAAAAAGCTCTTAGACCCATGATATGTGTGACCGTCTTTACATCCCAGCCTTCGGAGAGCATCCCCACAGATATGATATTCTGGAACATCTCACCGGGTTTGCCGGTTTTGCCGATAGTATCAACTATCTGTCGAAGGTATTCGGCAGAATCCTTTTTGGATAGCTTTTTTGCGTTCTCGGAATCGCCATCGTTCTCCTCTTCGACATCCGCTATGTACAGATTGGCCTCTTCCCGAGATTCTGCCTCTCCCAAAACCTTTGAATCTATGTGGAGGGTGCGATCAGGAGCATAAAGCTCATCGATATGAATCCCTTTGTGGTCGAAGGCATACTTGATCCTGGCCGCGGTCTCAGTTCTATTGGCCACGCTGATCATTACGGGCGGGGTGGGAAATCCTTCTGCCTTCCATCTCTCGGCAGTCTCAAGCCAGTCTTTGCCGAGAAGATAATATGCATTGAGCACCAGATCGGGAAGAGGTTCGTGCGGCTCCGCTTTTCGGTTTAGATCATCTCTGACATGTTCATAGATATGATAGAGCTTGGAGGTGTAGCTCTTGGAATCAGGGACGCCATCATCCCGAATGACCACTCTAGGAGTCTTTACTAGGCCTGACTCTATGGCATCATTAAGCCCAAAATCGCTTACTATCCAGGGGAAAAGGGCTTCTTCAGAGCTTTTCTTGCCCGATGGGACAAAAGGCGTGGCTGTAAAGTCATAGCAGGCCAGGATGCCTCTGGCTCTATGAATCCTGTCCAAGCCGCCTACCCATTTGGTGGCCTCTTCAATATCCTCTTTCTTTAGACCTTTGAACTTGGACTCGACAGGGACCCGCCATGCATGATGGGCCTCATCATTAATGACCAGGAGATTCTTGGCGGTGGCCAGCTCACCCAAGACCTCGCGGGCATAGGCCTCATCGCTCTTTGCACCTCTCTTGTCTACGCTCTTCTTTTTTGCCAGTCGTTCTTCGGTCTCCCAGTTCAAAGCCTGCCAGTTGCGTATGACTACCTTGGCCTGGCGGAGTTTATCTAGAAGTCCGGAGGGAACTATATTAAACACCTCATAGTAGTTATCAGGCTGAGATGGGATCAAGACTTGAAGGCGGCTCTTCACTGTGAGGCCCGGAGCTACAACGAAAACATACTTTGAGAATCTCGGGTCCTGAGGATATGTAGCCTTGTTTAAGGCCTGCCAGGCTATGAGCATGGCCATTACTATAGTTTTGCCGGACCCGGTGGCCATCTTGGAGCAGAGACGCTGAAACGGCCCGCCGTCCGAGGGAACTTCGATGCCTACCCGGTCTGATGGCGGGGCCTCAGTGAGCCAGATAAGGGTCTCAATGGCCTCAAGCTGGCAGAAGAATAGCCTCAGCTCCCTTTGATCGGGATCGTTCCAGTGTTCCAGAAGGCGCTTGGTGATCCCTGTGACTCCAGGATATCCTGCCTCACGCCAGGCTTTGACTCTCTGCCTGATCCGGTTGACCTGGGATAGCTCCTTAAAGATACCGGGATCATCAAAGGACCTGGAAGCCTCTGAAGCGATGGTATAACCTGCGGGCCGCCGTCCATCCTTCAGCTCGAAAGAGCGGGTCTCGCGGTCATAATGCCAGTGCTGTTTTGGCTCCTCATAAGGCGAGGTGATGATCAGCCTATCCGGCTTGGTCCTTCTCATCATCTCACATCCATGAGCTTAAGAGATTCGATGCCGCGATCATCCACAATCTTAACCGCAATCCTCTCATGAGGGCCAGGCTCGAAGGGCAGGGAGACCCTGCCATAATAGGCTTGGATCAGATCCTCATCTATCTCTGCCTTGAGGTTTCTGGCCAGCTTGGACCAGCCATCTTTTGGGCCGGACATGGGGAAGAAGATCTGCCGAGGGAAAAGGCTCCGGCCATCATAGTCGGTGTCAAGCATCCACATGGCGATCCTTTCCGCTCCGCCGGAGTCCACTGTGCCGGTCCTCGGATTGTAATAATCGAATCCCAGCACTTCTACCCGGTATTTGCCTTCATCATCGCCCTCTTTGATCTCCTCAAGGAGAATATCCGGTTGGCCGATAAGCCAGAAGCTATCATTGCTGGCTCGCTTCTTCTTCAGGTCCTCGGTGAGAAGGTCTTCGCTCATCTTGGCCTTGATGAGTGTGATACCGGGCCAGTTGGTCTCATCGATATCCTTGGCGGCCTCGGGATCGAATTCAAAGGCGGCAAAGATGATCACCTTGGGCTTGGGGACCAGGCTCAGGGACTCTTCTATGGCCAGGGCAACCTGGCGCTGCTCTAATGGCGCATGCTCCGGGCCAAAGGAGATGACTGCCTTCTGAGGGGTGTCTTCTCTGGTCTCAGCCTCGGCATGAAGCCAGTGCGTACCCTGCAGGGGCTCGACTCGGGAGAAGAGGATCTTCTCGCCGCTTCTGGCCCGGATGCCTGTATTCAGAATTTCGTCTCGCCATTCTGCCTGCCGGAGGGTCTCGCCGGAGCGGGATATGGATGCATCAGCCGGCTGATCAGACTCTATCTCCATCAGGGGCTTGACCACGGGAGCAGGGACCGCCTCAACTGTAAAGGGTCCGGTCACTCTGGCCTTGGAATTATCGATAAAAGGCTGGTCATAGAGAGTCTCTTGATCAGCATATTTCTTGATGGCTGAATCGATCTCCTTGCGAGACATGCCCTCTTTTATCTCCGGATTATTGGCGATGGACTTCAAGGTGATGTGGGGAACGGTCTTGTACCTAAAGCCGCTGCTCACTCCCTCCTCTGGATGGGCCAGCTCATAGTAATCAAAGAGAGCAGTCATAAGGCGCTGCTTGGTCAGGGTGATGGCTATGCGGGATGTATCACAGGTTATCCAGCGGCGGCCCCATTGCTCAGCCACATAGGCGGTGGTGCCGGAGCCACAAGTGGGATCAAGGACAAGATCGCCTGGGTTTGTCGCCATAAGAATGCAGCGTTGAATTATTTTTGGATTGGTTTGGACCACGTAGTCTTTAGCCACTAGACCAACAGTATCATCCCATATGTTATTCAACTCAACTGCAGGATAATCATCGTAGTAGCGTATAAATTTCAGCGTGTTTTCTGAGGCATGAATTCGTCCCAATTGGGCTAGTTTTTGCATTCCTTCTTTTGAAGTCTTCCAATGGCGTCCATGACCACTGCTGTATTTTTTTCCATTTAAATCAAACTCGTAACTCAAGTTCGGGGATTCTCCACTTGAGATTATAGGTTGATAAAACAAAAATTTGCAATTATTCGGAATATCATCTTTTAAATCAGATATATTGATAATATCTTCAGTATCTAATTGAATCTTGTCATAATATGTAAGCTCTCCAGTTGGTTTATTTTTATATAATTGATTATATGTTGCCAGAGTTTTATCCTTTGAATACCAAAGAAGGACATCATAAATACACTGAATATGCTTTGTTTTAAATCCACTTGATCGCTGGAATACTATCTGGCTTATTAAATTATTGGCGCCAAAAACTTCGTCCATCACTTCCCTTACATGATGAACATTATCATCACCAATCTGAACGAATATGCTTCCTCTCTCACTCAATAGCTCCCTAGCCAGAAGCAGCCTATCCCTGAGATATGCCAAGTATGAGTGAATCCCCAGCTCCCATGTATCCCTGAAGGCGCGAATCTGCTCTGGCTCTTGAGTCAGATCCTCATCCTTGCCGTCCTTCACATCCCTTTTATTTACAAAAGGCTGGAAATTGCTGCTGTAGCGTATGCCATAGGGTGGATCGATATAGATCATCTGCACCCGTCCGGTCATGCCCTCCTTCTCCAGAAGTGAGTTCATCACCAACAGGGAATCCCCGGCTATGAGGCGATTGGACCAGTTATGCCGATGCTTATAGAAGTCTATGGCGTTTCTTATGGGCGGGTTCTCATCCGATAGCTCAAAGAGAGAGATCTGCCTGGAACTCTGGCTCCGCCTCTGGACTGCCTTGATGATTGTCTTGGGATCTATCCTCTCATGGACATGGAGCGAGACGATAGGGACCTCAAAGGATGTATGCTCCGCCTTCCCTGCCCAAATGAGCTGAGGGTCCAGATGAGGGTCATACTGATAGGACTTCACGCCTCCGTCTTTGTCGGTTTCGGGGGTGACCAGGCCCACGGGCGGATTATTGCATCGCTTCTTGTCCTTGTGGTCATACTGCTCGATCTGCTTGGAATCCGGTTTTCTGGCGCGCGCCATCATGGATCATCTCGATTATGAGGGGATGTTCTTGATGGAGCACTATTGCTTTTAACTGTTGCCATCTATCCTATCGCAAGGAAGTCAAAAAGAGTTGGCATATTTTTTGAAGGAAAAGATAATGAGCACTCCGCTAAGGATAGAAATAATTATCAAGCTCCCTCATGCTTTAGCCTCAGCCGTTTCTAGCCTGTCCCCCTGGCCTGAGGAAGGATTCTTCTCACTCTCATCATCCTCAATAGGCTCAGGGATAAGCTCTACCTGAGGGAGCTTGGCCTCCTGATTCTTCAGTCTCTTCTTGAATTCCCTTAATTCCTTCTTCTGCTCATCAACGGCATGCTCATACCAGAACGCCATATACTTATGAGCATCCTCTTGGGCCAACTCTTCCATGCGGTTCTTTACCGACCATTCGCAGAATGAATCCGGCCTTAGCGCCAAGTAGATCTGAAGCTCTTTTTCTGCTCTCTGGTCCCAAACCACTTTCTCCGGCATGGTTGGCCCGAAGTTGTCTTTCACTTCCCCGTATAGGCCCACGGTTTTCAGGATATGGACTGCGGAGGTTATCGCTGTTTTCTCATCTGAGCTATGGAGGCCATTAGAAAGCACATCCACTGCTTCATGAGCCAGGCACTTGAGCCTGAGCTTCGCATCTTTCCATAATTCCTCCCTTCTGGCGTTCAATTCTGCCACAAAAAATGCATTTTTGTACCATTTTGATATGGTATTCCGGCCTACTCCGATGGTTTCAGCTACTTCCTTGTCGGTTTTTCCGAAGATTAGCAGATCGATTGCGTTTAGTTGCTCCGGCGTCAATTTCGGCGGAGAGGACCGGCTCTGCATCGCGTCAAAAGTCCTAGTTATCTCTTCTTGGGTGATTGACATTTCTGGAGATCTCCCAATGATTTCACCATTTGCGCTTTGGCTTTCCTTATCCTCTCGGCTTCCTTCAGATTGCCCTGAGATCTGAGCTTCTTCTCCCATGCTTCGCAGTCTCGGATTCGCCTTCCTATCAATTCGATAAAATGCTCTACAGACAGATCTTCTCTCTTGGCAGAGCAAGCCCTGGACCTGTCTATCATGAGAGCCCGGCCTCCGCCATTGCCTTCTTCAATCGGCTCTTGGCCAGATCCTCAACCTCTTCCTCAAATCTATCCTTCTCCATCTCAAATGGATCAAGCAGCCCATATCCTGACATGTTCTGCGGCTTATTGGACTGCAACTCCTGCCTGGCCTCGCTTCGGAGCTTTGCCATTATTACGGCCTCAGGAGTCGTTGGGCCGCTTCGCGGCAGATCAATATCTCCCAAGAGCCGGGTACCCTGCAAAATGAACCTAGCGGCGGCCAGTGAAGTTTTTGGATCACCGCTATCAAGCTGCAACTCCACCGCATCCAATGCACGATTGGCCATGGATTTCAGTCTCTGATGAGCTTCGCTCCACAGCTCAGACCTCTGCCGATTCAGCTCTGCGATGAATAGAGGATCATGATTTCGCCATTCACAGATGGTCTGCCGACTCACACCCACCGTCTCTGCTGCTGCTCTATCACTCTTGCCCAGGAGCAAGTTCTCGATGGCGTTCATCTGCTCCTGGGAGAGCTGTCGGATCTTGTCAGTTTTTGTCATTACCTATCTCCGGGAATCAGTTAAGGTCTTTTATCCAAATCTTAACTTCAATTGTCCTTTATGTGTTATTTATATTTAAAGATTAGTACAATAAGAAAGATATTTTACACTCTGGGAATATGAGGTCATGCAGTCACCGCCTCGGCGATGTCGCGCTTGATCAGATCCTCGGCTCTCCAGTGCTGGACTTCAACCACTTCACCGTAATTGAAAAGGTGGTCAACGAATTTGTTGGGATTATCGGGCAAGGGGATTTGAGTTCTATAGCCATCTGGCTTCAGAATACGCACTTTCTCCAGGTCAGAAGGAGATGGCTTCTTCGTCCTCCGAATCTCCGCGATTGCTGCTGATGAAGCTGGGCTCTTCTCACCAGGACAGAGCTTTCTTTGATCTCCTGGCGTCACTGCGTCAAGGATGTCAATGATTTTTCTAATCCCTATCTCCCCTTCTATTTTCTTTTCTTCTCTCTTCCCTTCAATCTCATTTTCAGGGGAACTAGGGGTAGGCGGAATCCTTGACATCCTTGACTGACACACTGTAGCACAGTCCTTGAACTTCACGCCTTGCCAGCACATAGGGCGGTTGCCGTGCTCGATGAATGGGCGGAAAGTTGACACCGGAACCTCAGTCTGATCTATAAGAAGCTCACTGAATTTCTTGCTGCTTAGGGGGCGTATACCGTGCGCTTGTGCATAATCCCTGAACGCATTGTAGAAGAGTGTCTTTTCGATGTAGTCAATAGCCTCGCCTGGTTCGCACTCATCAAGAAGGAACGCATATACTGGATTCGCATTCCGCTTATACATCACCTCAACGTCTTCAACAGTCTTGTCGTAGCTAAACTTCCAACCGTTCGCTCTGAGTCTGGCCAAGCCCGCCAGGGCGATATTCAGGAGGCCACTCAACTCTTCCGGGTCCTGGAGTTTAGCATCTAGGTCCGGGTCCGCTGTTCCCTTCTGCAGGTCAAATACATTCAAAAACTCGATCAGTATCCACCTGGAATAGAACGCATAGGTATCATCCGGGCTCCTCGGCAGAACATTGGCGGAGAAAAGCATCTTGGCTTTGTTCCTGAAGCTAAACGCCGCCCGGTATTTTTCTTGAGCCCTGTTGTCATCACCGCCAGTCAAGTTCCTGAAAGCTGCTGTATCAGAGAGATCTTTTGAAGGGAGATCTCCGCCGATATTGGCCAGCTTGCCATAAAGATCAGCCTTAGCGAACCTATCAGAGACCAGTTCTTGAAGTGTGACATTGGAAATGCTCTTCTGCCCAAGGAAGGCTGTTATCAGCCTGAGCAATGTTCCCTTGCCGTTCCTGCCCGGGCCTAGGAGCATGACTGCTTTATGTACATTATAATCGGGCCATAGTAGCCATCCCACGATCTCCTCGATCAGGGCAACATCTCCGGGTTGGGCAACCTCACGGAGGAATTTCTGAATTCTTGGGGCTCTTGCTTCTGGGTTATATACAACATCTATTTGAGCAGTGGAAAGATAATCTGGTGTATGTGGACGAAGCTGCAAGGTCTCCAGATTCAACAGACCATTTCTCACGTTTATTATGTGTTTATTATTGAATGCATCTCTATCAATATAGGTTCTGCGTTTTACTTTGCCTACAACATCAGCAACCAGCCGGTTAGAGGTCTTATCTCCGAATTCGCTTTCCAACAGCGCCTTGAGGATCGTCTCTCCATCATCCAGGTAAACACCATGATCATACCGATAAAGCCGTTCTGTATCTTTTACAGTCTTGAAATGGTGCTCTGCTATCCATTCAGGTATCCTCTCGTTGATCTCAGCTAGACCGTTATCAATATCATCTCCATCTCTGGCAATATGGCCTATGTCATCATATGCAACGCCGAGACCTTTTAACTGCTTTTTATATTTATTTAAGAACCTGTATGCAGCTTTCTCCTCTTTTGGAGATAAGTACCCCTCTGATATGGCTTTCCCAATGAGACTATCATGCTCCTCGCGGTCGAACTTAGAAAAGCCGCAACCATCTTTTGTTGCGGCTCCATCGCACACATTATCAAGGGCTTTGATTGCTTCGATTACTGTTGGCCCAGTCTGCTCCAATCGAGATCTATCCTGAATCTCAAATCCCATCTCACGAGCTGCTTGGATGGCCTCGGCAAGCTTGCCGCTCATCTCAAACACCCTGGCCTGGCTTCCGAGCAACTGATGATGCCCTTCATAACCGCGATCCATTCCAATGGGCCGCCGCCTGATTTATGCCTGAAACAATGCCAGCAATTCTTTGAAGTGTTCACAGCGAAGTTCTTGCCGGATTTGCTGCCGTGTAGGGGATGAGATCCCCGTATCTCGGAGCCGCAACGCTCCTTAATGTCCTTCGGCCAGGCTACTTGATCAATGGGGATCAGATCTCCAAGAGAAGAGGTGCCAGACTTGCGTGTTCTGGCTTTTTCGGCATGTTCTACTTCCGTCGCACATGCCTGCTCTAATGGAGAAAGGATCTCTAGGAGATCGCCCTTTGTGATAGTGGCAATGGACAGATCCTTGATGACCTCATAGAGGTTTCCATTCGGGTGAATTGATCCAGGGCCTACAACTTGCTGCCCCAAAGCCTGCAACTCTCCGAGATGCAGTGGATCTCCCTCTGAATCCTTCAGTACAGGATCTTCCAGGATGATCTTCTGCTTCAAGTCTTGGCAGATATAATATAAATGCAGCCCGCCCCGACCTGTCTTCACTGTAAAGGTCTCAGGGACCTTGTCCAGAATACCAAGGGCTTCTAGCCTCGCGATATCATCTACATCAAGGACCACAAGGCCCCCGATTCCAGTTAAGATGCCATAATTATGGCCTTCGGCCAGGTATCCAGCAAGGATTGGATGGCCATAGGGATAATTTGCCTCGGTGCTCCAGCGTAGTCCTTCAGGTTTCTTCTGGCCTCTTAGAATAACGTCAAAGCGCAGATCAGGAATTTCTCGAAGGCGGGGATGGATCTTCTGGAGGGCTCTCTCAAACGCTTGATCCATTTTGTCCTCCCTCGATCACTCTAAGACGGTAATCATCGTCCGTTCTCAGGATGCCCACGCGCTGGCCTTTCGCATCTTTAAGCCGCCTGGACATTTCCAGAGGCAATAGAACAGATATCTTGCCGACCAAAGCCAGACAATGGCCTTCACATTCTTCTACACTAATAGCAGGGCCTAGGACTTCATCCCAAGGCTGCATGTAATAGGGCCGGTTATCCATTAGAGCCCTCCGCTGATCTGGAAGAGTGCAACAGCAATTCCAGCTAAGTATTTAATCTGAAAAGATGCAATCATAATGAACACCTCATAGCATGTGTGTTCATGGCTGGGCGGTGTGGTCTCGACAACTTAGCCGCCTGGTCATAACGATTCATTTTTCCCATAACGGACTCTCCGATATCTCTCAAACTGCCTCTGAAATCGGCGTGTAGATTAGCCTGCCAGATTCATCGAGCTTCACTGCCATGTATTCCGCTTGTATCTTTTCTACAAGCTCCTTCGGCACAGCAAGAAAACGTGATCTATTCACGGTCCTTATCTTTACTATTGGATACATCAAGGATATATCATTTTATTTAAGTATTTGAATATTTTTTTGAAAAAGGTATATATACATTTTTCAACAAATAGCCCTAAAGGCGATGTCATGGTAAAGCCAGATGATTTGATAAAGAACAATTGCGACAACGACGTTGATCGCGCGATTCTAAAGTGGCTTCATCTTATGCGAAATGGCAGTCCATATTCCGCTCGTGAAATAGCTTCTGCAATAAGAGACCAATATATCTGCAAGAATTTGCATCTTTTTGCCCTTCCAACCGGTGCAAAGGATATCTGTCCGATATGTCACCAAGATGCACATCGAATAATTAACCAGAACCCAGCTCATGCAGAAAGGACAGTTCGAAACCACATTTCATCACTCTATGCCAAGGGCCATCTTCTAAAGACAATGAGAGAATCCACCGGAGATAAAGGACGGGCGCCTGATGTGTATCACTTAAGTGATACTTTTAAAAGACAACTTGACGATTATTTAAATATCAAGGAAATGGAACTTGGTTTGCAGGTGGCAACAACCATCCTCTGCAACGACCCTATGCAATGCTCTGATCCAGGATGCAAGTTATGTGCTAAATATGGAATTAAAACCAAATGGGATAAAAAGTAAAATTGAAGCTGCCAGAAGCAAGAGGTATAATCTTGCTCGAACTTCATCATTTTATTTTTTTATTTTATCGAAATACCCCCACGGCTCTGATGCGGGGTGCACCGCCGCTGTTTGACTGTAGTTACGGACGCAATGCGGCTGATTAGGCTTGTTTTACGGATAATTATATTCCAAGCTGTGGTATATGCGCGAGATAGCTTTCCCTCAGCTCCTTTTTATCAATATGGTCATAGATATCTATGGCTTCCTTTCTTACATCGCCTCTAAGCTCTTGGATGAATTCCCGTGGCATGCCTGCCCGACGTAGATGGGTAGTGAACCAATGGCGACAGCAATGCGGGCTGAAATGATCTTCCATCCGATCTGATGCGGGATTATGAAGGCCAATCTTCTCCGCGGGTCTAGTAACAGCGAGATAGACCCCATTTCTATTGAGCCTTCCGCCCATATTGCTGATAAACAAAGCCTTTGTCTCGGACTTATTCCTCGTTTCCTGTGAAGATCTTATCCATCTGTGCAGGACCATTGCTGTCTCATCATCAAAGAAGACTGTACGATTAGTCCGCTTTGGGGTTGGCTTGAGTCGTATATTCTGTTCTACCCAATCGATATCATCGACATCAAGTTTTATCAATTCGTTTCTTCGGATACCTGTTTTTGCGAGGAGTGTTATGATAGCTCGATCCCGGATATCCATTGTGGAGTTGATAAGCTTTGCCATCTCATCAATTGAAATAAGTCTCCTGGTTTGACCATCATCATTATCTTTATATTTTCTCAGATATCGCTTTCGTACTTCTGGAACGGGATTCTTATCTATATATCGCTCATATTCAAGGTAGCTAAAGAAGCTCGCCATTGCAGCGAAGTATGTCTCTATTGTTCTCTGGCTTACCTCCCGATCCGAACGCAGGTAATTGATGAAGTTTCTAAGGATGTCTCTATCAACTTCAAGGATATTGCAGCCATTATCACCTAAGTATTGATTAAATATCTTAAGGGAACTCAGATATCTTCGAGTAGTTTCTTGAGTGATGCCTCTAGTCAGGCAATCAGCTTCAAATTCTGAAATAAGGTCAGACGAGCATGTTATTGATGTTGATGCAGCTTCGATCATCCGACCCATCTCCATCCTCGCTGAGTTGATGAGATCAAGCCATAAGACTCAAGATCCTCAAGTTGCTTTGAAACTGCTTTTACCAGATCAGTCTCCTTTGGATCGATCCCAAGCTCTTCAAGAAGGGTGTAACTATCAATAACCGCCCCTCGCTTCAAGATAGTCATGATTTCTTTATTGCATTTCCTAACACCTTCGTAACTGTCCTCAAGGAATGCTTCGCTCCGATATCTCTTCAATTCATTCTCATATTTCTCTAGGACAATCTTTTTCTGGTTTAGGTCATCTCGAAGCTCCTTGTTTTCCGATCGCAGTTTTGCGATCTCCTTTACTAACTCCCCTCTCGGTTTGAAATCGGATTCCTCAACAAGAGCATCCTCAACTACTTTGATTATGAACTTTGATAATGGAATACCTGCCGCGTCCGCTAGGCTTTGCCAACGCTGTTTATCCTCAGCTGTTGGGAGATAGAGATAGACATATCGAGACTTATCGGGCATTACCACCAGACCAACCCCGATATAAAATAGGCACTCCAAGCTATTTAATGATTACTAGTAAATAGGTGCGGGGAATGGGATTCGAACCCACGAACACCTTCGTGACTGGACCCTGAATCCCACGTTCGCGCGGACCTTCGGTCCACGCTCACTAGATAGCGATTTTTTGACATCCGCCCATAAGTTGCGCTTGGATGCACCAAATTGCTGCCTTGTGAGGTATAAAAATGTCAAGGCAGAGGATAAAAACCACATGGAAGATTCCAAATGATGATGCACAGCTCAAAAAGTATGCAAGATACCTTCGCGATAAGGGCATCAGAACATCAACGCTGGATAGCTATGTTTTTCGCGTGGGCAGATACCTTGAGTTCTGCGATCAAGAACAACCTTCCCAGGAAACCGGCCAGAAGTTTCGCGATCATCTAATGGATAACGGTTTGTCGCGATCCTCAATAAACAACTACTGCTTTGCCATTCGTCAATTCCATAGGATGCTGGGCCTAGATTTCGAATTCACGTTTTTAAAGCCTCATAACGAGATCCCATACTACTTTACCGCGGATGAGGTCAACAGGATCTTCGATGAAATTACCAATATCAAACATCTTGCTATTTTCAAGACGGCCTTCTTTGCATGTCTCAGAGCCGGAGATATCTGCAACTTGGATGTGAAGGATCTTGACCTGGAACGACTAACTCTAAGGGTCGTGGAAGGCAAAGGCGGAAAGAACGCATTACTCTACCTATCGGAGGATGCTGCGTCAACCTTGCGCGATTATCTAGCAGTTAGACCAGACCTTGAAATTGATGGACGTAGCCCGTTATTCTTTTCCGACTTCGGAGCAAGGCTAGATAGACGCGATATCCATCGACTTGTTATCAATTATAAGAAGCGAGCAGGAATCAATAAGCCCGGTGGCGCTCATGTCCTGTTTAGGCATACTCCTGCATCAATCATGGTTCTGAATGGATGCGATCTATTGACCATCCAACATATCCTGCGCCATAGCGACATAAAAACAACAATGAGATATCTACACCTAGCCGATGAATCAAAACGCGAGAGGTATGATCAATTCCTGAAACTGTAGGTAATAATAATATACCGCACTAAATATTTTTTTACACATTACTTGTTTTCTATATATATGTAATAGCATCTGAATTATGCAAAACTTTAAATGTATTGATTGGATATATTTTAGAGAAAAGTTATAACATGGAGGAAGAATCAATGGCCGATTGGGAAAGTAGTGCAAAAGTTGTTGTTAACAGGTGTTTAGAAAAATTAAAAAATGACACTGATATAAAGGAAGATTCTAAGGAAATTGAAGATTGGTCCGACGCCATAAAATCCATAGCCGAGGCACTCACTATACTTATAAAGGATATAAAAGCCTCAGAAGATCAAAAAAATCTGCAGGAAATAGCTATCGATTATTTGGTATATCTAGAAACGATTATACGAGATTTAGATGCTGCAAGAGCAAAGAAAATTGCTGAATCTATAAAGAAGGTAGGCGAGGCGTTGGACGTTTTGATAAATAGCAAAGGTGCGATAGAACAGATCAAAGTCCCTACACAACCCATTGTTCGCCCTTATTCCTAAACCTAATTTCATGTATTCCCCACTTTCCCTCACCTTTTTCTGTTCCACTTCATTTCATGTTACTAATAATAATTGATTGTGATGCTATGATGCGATAATTGAATAAAGGGTAAAAAAGCTATGTCTATGTGTCGTCTGGCACGCCTGCATCTTGCGCGAGCTTTTCAGCTTCCATGTATACTGTATTATGACTCGGTTGTTGCAGGTGTTCTCTACTATCTTCACTTACTAAAGACAAGCCCATTCCAAAAGAAGTATTCCTTGTAGTTATGCCCGCAGCTTTCTTATACGCATACCGCATGCGAACATATGCTCGATTCAGGTTATCTATTTTAGTGGCGCGATCTTTTAGTGTTTTCCTTATGTAATGATATATAATTAGAATTATGACTGAAAGCGTCATGGCAGTAAAAATAGCAGCCGCAATTAAAGGCAAATAATATATAATCCATATCTCCTGCATACCAAACCAACTTACCAACTGTGAATACCAACTTGTCAAAACCTGCAACCGTTCTTCCGTCTTTATAAACATATTAAGATATGCTAATACCAACATCAAAACAATAGCAAAAACCGCAATTGGGAAACGCCACCATTTAACTTGTGCCCATTTCCATATTTTTTCAAAGTCACCAATAGATACCATGCATCATGATCTAGCATTTGCAAGATATAAACACTTAGATCATATTCTCTTGATCATATCCTCAAGTTTCGGCATCCTCTCGCACTTCAAGACCTCTTTCATCATAGCGGTGCTCTTTAAGCCTTTCAAAGCCTTTCCTCGCCTCTCAGGTCGCACCGACTCAGTCCTCATGCGCAATTCCTGAAGCTCTAGCAAGGCAAAAAAAAATTTCTTAGTTAAAGCGAATCTGCTTTAGCCTGTGGCTCGGTCAAAAGCATATTCTGCTTGCGCCTCAAGATTCATTGCTTTAAGAGCTGATCCATAGGAATTCCACGCGTCTGATGATTTTGGGCTTACCGAAGTGAACCAGTCTATGGTGTCATTGTACCTATTCAGTTGATATAAAGAAATGCCTATCTTATCGGTGGCTTCTGGATTGTCCCCTGCTTTCAGATAAGAATCAACTGCCATTTCATATGATCCCTCATCAAAGAGCTTGTTCCCTTCACGCAGCCAGTACTTTGAAGTCAATCCATGGATCTCATTTATTCGAATACTATTGAACAATGCAAGGCTCTCTTCCGGTGTAACGCCTGTTGTATCTATTATCAGAGCTATCTGATTTTTGATGGCCACTATGAGCGTTCCGCAACTGTTATACGTGTAGTACATATTTCCGCGGTCATCTTGAGCTTTTCCTTCGCGCCGGTCTTGAATCATATATGATGCCGTCAGATTTTGGATGAGTAGGTCACCAGTTTCAACGTTTTTTGAATCGGCATAAGGGCTAAGCTCCTTTTTAAAATCGCCAACGCGAACTTCGATTTCCAGCAATGAACCCCTGTCCTCGAAGTCCTCGCCGTAGATTATAAATTTTGTTTTTTCTATACAACATGTTCCGTCAGGTCCTCCGCTAAGCCCTCGATGTCTGGACGGATACTCCCAGTCATAGCTGGAATTGAAGCTTATCTGATATCCTGAAACATCGTCTGGCTGGACTTCACTCCATACTTGACAATCCCAATCAGATTCATCAAATTTATCGAACACCAGGCTGTATTCGTTTGTTGTAGCGCCTTTTCTCGCAGATGCTATTTTATCCGGAGCCTCGGTCTTCCAAGCACGTTTTGCACTTGCTATCAAGTCACTCATCACACGGTACGGGACTTCATCACATGACACTTGAATAGGATTACTTCGGGAAATGTCATCAAGGTAAATCTCGCCCGTCCAATGCAACGTGTAAATGGACACAATCAAGGAATTATCAGCATCATATGTTGACGACATGCTTGATAGAGATTGTGGTTCGCCTGGATCGAAGGTTGGCAAAACACGCATCAATTCACTGCTTGCGTTAAATTCGCCAGTTGAGATAAGATCCTCTTCCGCATCAACGAGCTGTGAAAAAATTGCAAGTGCCAGAACAAAAAATATTCCAACTGTGGTTGTGAATTTAGTCATTTACTTCACCTATACCATTCATAGATCCTCACCAAATTCATTAATGACAATATAGTATTTATACATTCTAGACCACTAATATCCGATTGCTTAATCTGATAAAAAAATATAGATCAAATATTAATTCACTGTTATGCTATTAATGACATCCCAAGCACTCATACCAAAATCATTTGTTGTCTCAACCCCTATTAAGGCAACAGTATTATCATCAAGGAAAAATGCGATTGCCCCTAGACTATTATCATTTATGAAATGATCATAGTCTTCAGGTGTTATTAATTCTCCCTCGACTTCAATATAGTATGCCTGCCTGCCGTTATACTCAATCTCTTTTTCTGTTAGATCGCCACCAATAACTGCATTTCTATGATCCTTAGGATTTATGATCATATAGGCAGCATGTTTCAAGATGTCAATTGAACTACTATCTGCTAGATCCTCATCAGGCTTTAACACAAATATATGGGCCCAACCCGCTTTTGTAATCGATCCCGATGGTTCTCCTGATCTATAATCAAACGCACTGTAATCCGCGAAACCTGTCCAATCGTATGCACCATCAGGTATGCCAAACT
>WOYI010944467.1_pt2 | contig 17121 bp, 17 predicted proteins | sample 6423411 | NCBI WGS metagenome assembly WOYI01 (sample SAMN13441803, study PRJNA592873) | oil field metagenome | biome: oil field; feature: oil-well bore; material: oil-contaminated soil; isolation source: oil-contaminated soil from oil-well borehole | place: Germany: Wietze | collected 2016-10-18 ...
AAGCTCGCAGCTCATTTATATCGTTTTGATCTCGCTAACCAGCTTTTGCATAGTGCTTTTAGCGTCGCCAAACAACATACGGGTTTTGTCGTTAAAGAACAGGAAGTTCTCGATACCTGCATAACCTTTACCCATGCCACGTTTCATAATGATGATGTTTTTTGCAAGGTGAGCGTTGATGATTGGCATCCCGTAAATCGGGCTGCCCGGATCGTCGTATGCGGCAGGGTTCACCACGTCGTTGGCGCCCACTACAATAGCAACGTCAACATTTGGCATATCCGGGTTAATGTTGTCCATTTCTACAAGTTGTTCGTAGGGAACATCGGCTTCAGCGAGCAACACATTCATGTGGCCTGGCATACGCCCTGCCACCGGATGAATGGCGTATCGAACATCAACGCCTTTACTCCCAAGCAGATTATCGAGTTCGTGTGCAATGTGTTGTGCCTGTGCAACTGCCAACCCGTATCCCGGGATAATTACCACTTTCTGTGAATAACTTAGCAAAACGGCTGCATCACTCAGGGTAATTTCCTTTATACTTCCCTGGGCCTGTGCGTTACTTACGCCGCCGCCGCCAAATGCCCCAACAATCACATTAATCAGCGAGCGGTTCATGGCCTTGCACATTTGGAGCGTAAGAATGGTTCCGGCTGCTCCTACGAGGATACCGCCTAAAATCATAGCTTCGTTCTGATAGATAAAACCCGCCATGGCAGCCGCTATACCTGTTAACGAGTTTAGTAACGAGATAACCACAGGCATATCGGCACCACCAATCGGCATCACAAAGCTGACACCGTAAACAAGGCTGATCACCAACAACCCGTAAACGAGGTAGGTGCGGGTTTGCGCATCCAACCCTGCAAGCAATACAACCAGGATAAGGGCCACGATCACTGCCATGAAGAAGAGGTTCACATAAGTCATCACTTTGGAGAAAATATCACCTACTTTTCCATCCAGTTTTCCATAGGCAATCATACTTCCGCTGAAAGCAATGCTCCCGACTACCAGTCCGAGCAATCCAACCAGTAGCGCCTGATCCGGATTTTTATTGTATTCGATCAGCGCAACTGCTGCAGAAGCCGCGCCACCGGTGGCGTTAAAAAAGGATACCATTTGTGGCATGGCCGTCATTTTCACTTTTCGTGCCATAATGGAGCCAACTACAGCTCCGGCAGCGATAATCAGCAGAATGGCAAAAACATTCATTAACCCAATAGCTTCACCTGCTTCATCCCGATTCAGGAGAAGTGTGGTAATCATGGGTAGGATCATACCTGTTGCTGCCCACAGGTTTCCTTTACGGGCGGTTTCAGGATGGCTCTGCAATTTCAACCCGATCACAAACATGATCGCCGAAAGAAGATAGCTGTATTCCAGGACAACCTGTCCCGGCATCATTGTATTTAGTAAAATCATAGTATTCATGCTTTTTTCTTCTTTTTAAACATTTCGAGCATTCTGTCTGTCACTACAAATCCACCTGCCACGTTTAAAGTAGCCATAAATAGCGCCAGCGAACCAAGTACCCACTCAAGGGTGGTACTTGCGTGGCCTACGAGGATGATACCCCCGATAATAATTACGCCGCTGATTGCATTGGCGCCCGACATTAGTGGCGTGTGCAATACCGACGGAACATTCGAAATAACCTCGAACCCCAGAAATACGGATAAAACAATAATGAATATCGCATCTTTATTCGCGGTTAAAAAACTTAAAAGGCTTTCCATATTTCCTGATTTTATTTTGTTTCTATTACAGATTTCACACGTTCGTTAAAAATTTCACCGGCATGAGTAATGCAGGTTCCTTTCACAATATCGTCATCAAAGTTCAGGTTCATGATCCCTTCTTCAGCAATAATTAACTTCATAAAGTTAAGCACGTTCTTGCCCAGCATACGGCTCGCATCCACTGGTTTTTGTGCCGGATAGTTTGATTGCCCGATAATGGTAACACCTTTATGAACCACAGTTTTGTCGTTTTTTGTGAGTTCGCAGTTTCCTCCACTTGATGCTGCAAGGTCGATGATTATCGATCCTGGTTTCATATTTTCAACGGCTTCTTTTGGAAGCAGGAGAGGCGCCCGGCGACCTGGAATTTGAGCCGTGCAGATAACCACGTTTGCTTTTGCCGCATGATCGTTGATGGCTTGTTGTTGTTTCTTTTTGAATTCTTCGGTCTGTTCAACAGCGTAACCACCGGCAGCCTTGTCTTCGATAGCGCCCTCTACTTCAACAAATTTTCCGCCAACACTCATTACTTCTTCTTTAACTGCCGAACGGACATCGAATACCTGAACTTGTGCGCCCAGCTTACGCGCTGTGGCAATGGCTTGTAACCCGGCAACACCGGCGCCCAAAATCAGAACGTTGGCCGGACGAATTGTTCCGGCGGCTGTCATGAACATGGGGAAAAAAGTTGGAAGTTTTGAAGCGGCTTCCAAAACAGCCATATATCCCGAAACGGTTGCCATCGACGATAAAATGTCCATAGCCTGTGCACGCGTGGTACGCGGAATCATGTCGAGACTGAAAGTTGTGATCCCTTTTTTCTGAAAAAAGGCCACCAGTTCTTTTTCCCACAGCGGGTTGAATGCACTGATCCAAACCTGCGAATTTTGAATTTTCTCTTTATCTTCAGAAGCCGGAGGCTGAATTTGTAACAGCACTTCGGCTTTGGCAAAAACATCAGAACGTAAGACCACTTTTGCCCCAACTGCTTCATAGTCAGCATCCGAAGCGAAAGCCGTTTCTCCTGCACCCTTTTCAACCAATACCTCCACTTTCAGGTCGGTAAAGGCTTTTACGGTTTCAGGAAGCAAAGCAACCCTGGTTTCAGTTCCGAATTCTTTTAATAATCCTAGAATCATAAATTTTTGATTTAGATGTGAATTTTGTGGGCTAAACTAATAATTATTTTTTACCGTTAACGTTAACGGTAAAAGTTTTTTACATGATATTTCGCAGATTATTTTTTATCCAGTGGTAAGTTTGAAAGACATAACTGTTTTGTAAGAGAGAAATCTTAGATGGATTGAACATTTTAACTTGACAAAGGGTTAATAGCTCGAATTTAAGAAGAACAAAATATGATTTCAAAACCAGGCTTAGTTGCCCTTCTGTTATTCTCAGTATCGGTACTTTTTGCTCAGTCGCAGCAAATTCAAACAGAAACTCACAATCATCAAAATGAACATGAGGATGAACGCCACCGCATCCATGAGCTTGGAGTTTCGTTTGCCCCGGTATATTTTTTTAGCGAAAAAGAAATCAGTCCGTCTGTACACGTTCATTACACTTATAGTTTCCCGAATACAAAATTTGGATTAGGTTTGGCTTACGAACATGTTTTCGACGATCACCAACATAATTTCTTTGGACTTGAAGGCGCTTTTAAGCCTCTACATCCACTAACCTTAAATTTTACACCCGGTATAACTTATGAAGGTGCGCATCCTGATAAAAAGGAATTTGCTTTACATTTTGAGACGGTGTATGAATTTGAGGTTGGGAAATTTCATTTGGGCCCGGTACTTGAGTTTGCCTATCATGCCGAAGGTTATCACATGAGCTTAGGGTTGCACGTTGGGTTGGGATTGTAAATCAGGAAAGGTTGGTTTAGCAATAATTACTATTTAGACCGCGAGGGGATCTTTTTTTCTTTGAGCAGGCCATCGTGCTTGTTCCTGAGTTTGAAAACGTTGTCCGGAAGCTGAAACAACAGGTTGTCTTGCGTGGACAAAGCAAAAGTACATTAACTAATTATATCCGGCGGATAGCGTTGTTTGTCGTCCATTTCGGGAAGCTGCCCGAGCAGGTTGTCCCGGATGAAATTAACGGGTACCTGGCTGCTTTGGCCCGCGACCCTAAATCCCCTTCACGCAGCAGTTTCAAGCACATGGTGTATGGGTTACGTTATTATTGTACTGCATGTACCGATTAGCGAAGGTGGGATACATTACTTGTTGGGCAAACTGGCAAAAAAAGCCAAACCTGCATACGAAATGATAAAAAACAAATTGGCCTTGGAAATGGGCGGTTTTATTGGCAGCGATGAAACAGGGATGAAAGTTGGCAGCGAAAAATATTGGGCATGGACATGGCAAAATGATGAAGCGACTTTTATCGCCATAACAGACAACCGGGCACAAAGGAGCATAACAGAAACCTTTGGGGCTGGGTTTGAAAATGCCGTATTGGTACACGATTGCTGGAAAAGCCATTTTAACACACCGGCATTGTCCCATCAAATATGTATGGCACATTTGCTGCGCGACTTGAACTACCTCACAGAAAGGTACAACCATAAATGGAGCAGGATTTGCAAAATACTTTTCAAAAACGCTCTAAGTTTGAAAAACCAAATGGACGGTAGCGATTATTTTATCCCCCAAGCTAAAAGGCCGTTGATAGAAAAACGCTTGGACAAGTTGCTGGAATATAGTTTGCCCACCGGACATGAAGAACTTGTTTCTTTTCAGAAAAGACTGGTCAAATACCGCCACTATCTGCTTACATTCCTTTGCCATCAAAAAGTGCCGCCGGACAACAACGCTTCCGAAAGGGCTATCAGAAACATAAAAGTGAAACAAAAAGTATCGGGACAGTTTAAATCTCCAAACGGTGCTTTCATTTTTGCCGTCCTACGCTCGGTTACAGATACTGTCCTAAAAAATAAACAAAACGTTATCTGTTCCTTAAATACTATTGCTAATTTGCAAACTGATTAGTTACAAATGTTGAACTCATCAGATATCAGATCAGATTTTATTGAAAAGGCAGAAGCGATTATTTTGGAGAACATCACGAATGAACAATTCGGAGTTTCCGAACTGGCAGAATTGATGAATATGAGCCGATAACCTTCCTGCGAAATACTCAGCTTTGTTGGCACGTTATACACGGTGCCAAACTACAGCAAAGCCGACCAGTGCGACTGTCCCTGCACCTACAAAAACTGAAGCAGTATCAGGAGCATCAACGAAGTTCGTTTTATCAAATACACAAAAGTCATTCAAAGCGCTTATTTGAATTCTTACTTCCAAAGCAATTCTTCATTAAAGTTACAATTTCAGCTTTTGCCAAACCAGCATTTGCAGCATGACGGTATAAAATAAAAACCTAAATTCGCGTTCTATAAGAAAAGTATATGCGTTACCTGTTAATTCTTTTGATCTTGTTTCCCCTGACCATGGCCGCACAGCTTAATCAAACCGATGCAAACGGTTTGCGCCAGGGCCACTGGGAAAAACGCCAGGACAACGGACGTTTGCTGTATGAAGGTGATTTCAAGGATGGGAAACCTGTTGGTGAATGGAAACGTTACCATCCGGGCGGACAGGTAAAAGCGCTGATCGAATACCGTGGCGATACCGCCATTACCCAGCTTTTTGATGTTTGGAAGAAAAAACTGGCCGAAGGCGCGTATGTGAACGAAAAGAAAGAAGGCCCCTGGAAAATTTATAACGAAAACCGGCTGATTGCTGACGAAACATACGAACACGGAATCAAAAACGGGTTGGCACACCGCTACTACAACACCGGCGAAGTGATGGAAGAAACAAATTGGCAAAACGGACAAAAGAACGGCGATTACCGCGTGTTTTTCAAAAGTGGAGAACCTTATCTTCAGTGTAAAATGAAAGACGATATGCGCGACGGACTTTTTCTGGTGTATTTCGAAAATGGCCGCGAGGAACTCGTAGCATCCTACCACAACAACCTCCGCGATGGCGAATGGAATTATTACGACCAGGAGGGAAAAATTCGCTACACCTTGTTGTATAAGGATGGAAAAATCATGAACCCCCAGGTGCGCGACAGTTTGGATAACCTGCAAATGCTGGAACTCGAACGTAACAAGGATGCGATTCTCGATCCCGAAAAATTTATGGAAGATCCTTCTGAATACATGTTAAAAAACAAAATGTATCGATAAACTTACCGAAGTTTCGTTATTTTGCCTTCGTAAACTCACAATACCAAATGTATGAAACGGAGCTTGCTCATATTCGTTTTTATCTTTATTCTGATATTTGCCGCTGCGGCTCAGAACTATTACTGGATTGCTTTTACCGATAAGAACGACACACCGTATTCGCTCGGCAACCCACAAGTGTATCTCTCGGATAAAGCGCTTGAACGTCGTACAAAACAAAACATCGCGATCGACTCGCTCGACCTGCCTGTAAATCAGTCTTATATCGATTCTGTCCTGACTCTTGGCGTTTCGTTGGTGCATACCTCGAAATGGCTAAACGGGATGACTGTTAAAGCCGACAGTTTAGACCTGGCCGATCGCTTGTCAGCCTGGTCCTTCGTGAAATATGTTCAGCTTTCCAGGCCTGGTCAAAGTACTAAAAGCGCCCACAATAAGTTTGAAAATGAAATGCCCATCGATACTGCCTTGTACGAGGCCTCGGTATACCAGGTGGGAATGTTGAACGGGCAGTTCCTGCATGAGAAGGATTTTCGTGGCGATGGAATGCTGATTGCAGTGATCGATGCCGGTTTTTACAAGGCTGACGAATTGCCTGCCTTCGATTCTTTATGGGCTGATAACCGTATTGTCGGGACACGCGATTTTGTCGAACCCGGCTCCGATATCTGGACGACAAACTACCACGGTATGAGCGTGCTTTCGTGTATGGGTGGAAATGTTCCCGGGCAACTAATCGGCACCGCTCCCGATGCATCGTACTGGTTGTTGCGATCGGAAGACAATGCCTCCGAATTCATCATTGAGGAAGATAACTGGGCAGTAGCTGCCGAGTTTGCCGACAGTGTAGGCGTGGATGTCATTAATTCGTCGCTGGGCTACTTTACTTTTGACGATCCGTCAACTGATCATTCATACGCCAATATGGACGGCAGGACGACGCGCGTTACGCAAGCGGCCAACATTGCGGTTTCGCGCGGGATGCTGGTATTTACCAGCGCCGGCAACGAGCGCGACAACTCCTGGCAACGTATTATCGCTCCATCCGATGGTGAACTGGTGATTGGGGTGGGAGCGGTCGACAAGGATTTGAATCCGGCTTATTTTACTTCCGCAGGTCCGGCTGCCGATGGAGCCGTGAAACCAAACATCTCAGCCATGGGTTACCGAACAATCGCGCAGCTTTCTTCAGGAACGATTGGACAGGTAAGTGGAACGTCTTTTTCATCGCCGGTGATGGCCGGTATGGCAGCTTCGTTGTGGCAAATGTTTCCCGAAAAAACAGCAGTTGAAATAAAGGAAGCCATCGAAATGAGCGCCAGTCAGTACAATTCACCCGATTCGCTGGTGGGTTACGGAATCCCGGATATGAAAATCGCAGCCGAGTTGCTGGGATATCAAAATGCAGAGACTATTTCAGCTTCCGCAAACTGGAAAATTTATCCGAACCCGGTAAAAGATCAGATTTCTATCTGGTCTGATTTTGCAAAACCCGATGACTTGCAAATCGATTTGTATTCGTTGCAGGGACAACTTCTGAAAAGCTGGGCTAAAAACGCAGCTCCAAAAACTAACATCAGCGATCTTCCGGATTTAACAACGGGAATATATGTGCTTCGTATAAAAGGCAAGTCAGCAAGCGAGAGTTTTAAATTAAATGTGATCAAATAAATGGATCAAAAACTCACTTTATCACAACTGAACGAGCTGATCAGCGATGCCTTGGCGGAGTCATTTCCGGGCTTGGTTTGGGTGGTAGCCGAAGTAAGCGAACTAAAAGAAAACCGAAGTGGTCACTGCTACCTCGAACTCATCGAAAAAGAAGGGAACAACATTACTGCACGCTCGCGTGCTACCATTTGGTCGTACACCTACCGCATTTTAAAACCTTATTTCGAAACGACTACCGGGCAGGCTTTTACACAAGGGATAAAAATTCTGGTGCAGGTTTCCATCGAATACCATGCTTCTTTTGGGCTCAGTTTGAATATTAAAGACATCGACCCGACCTACACCGTTGGAGATATGGCACTGCAACGCCGCGAAATCATCGAACGGCTTAAGAACGAAGGCGTTTTTGAAATGAACAAGGAGCTTGAATTGCCGCTTGTGCCACAGAAAATTGCCATTATTTCGTCGGCAACAGCAGCCGGCTACCAGGATTTTATCGATCAGTTACAGAACAACGAACACGGATTTATATTTCATACCAGGCTTTTTGAAGCGTACATGCAGGGCGCAGAAACGGTCCCTTCGGTCATCACGGCTCTCGAACGCATTTTCAGGTACGAAGACTTTTTTGATGCAGTAGTTATTATTCGGGGTGGGGGGGCCAGTGCCGATCTGGGTAGTTTTGATAATTATGATCTGGCGATCAACATAACACAGTTCCCCTTGCCCGTGATTACCGGAATTGGTCATGAAAAAGACGATACCATTATCGACCTGGTGGCACACACCAGGCTTAAAACACCCACTGCGGTTGCCGAATTTCTGGTGGCAGGAATGGAGCGTTTTTACGATCACCTGATAGAACTCGAAAATGGCGTGGTGCAGGTAACCCGCGAAGTGCTCGATCAACAAAATCAGAGGCTGGAGAAGCTGGCTGAAACTCTCGACGAAAGTGTTTCGGAATTTATTCGTGACAAACAAAACCAACTCTATAAAACCGGAAACCGCTTGCAGCAGAATGTACATTCGTTTTCGTTTAAAAAGCAACACGAGGTTAGCCGTCTTAATCATCGGTTGGATACTTCGGCGTCGGTGTGGATGGTGGAAGCCAAAAATAACATCAACCGCAAGCAACGCACATTGAAACGGGTGGTTGGGGAAGTGGCGCTGAAACAGGAAGCGCGGTTGATGCACCTGGGCGACCTCAGCACTTCTAAATCGAGGAAATATTTACTCCGCGAGAACGAACGTTTGCGAATGAATGAAAATACGGTGCGCTTACTCGACCCGCAAAATGTGTTAAAACGAGGATTTACATTAACTTTGAAGGATGGCAAAATAGTGAAATCGGTAAAACATCTGGATGAAGGTGAAGAACTCGAAACCCGCTTCGCCGATGGAACAACTAAAAGCCGAATTATTAAAAAATCAGACAATGACAGCTAAAAAAGCAGGTTACAACGAAGCGATGGCCGAGATCGAAAACATCCTTGAAAAAATTGAAAATGAGGAACTTGGTGTGGATGAACTGGCTGAAAAAGTAAAACGCGTTTCTACTTTGCTAAAATTCTGTAAAGACAAACTCACTAAAACCAACGAGCAGGTTGAGCAGATTTTAAGAGAAATGGAAGATTAATCAAAAAACAAAAAAAATGGAGGACAATATCGTAAAAATATATACGGGAGGCGAGATTATTATCAACCGTTTGGTGAGTGAACTGGAAGCACAGGGAATTTTCACGCTTGTAAAAGATGGATTTAAACAGGGGATCGAAGCAGGTTTTGTTGGAGGGGTTCCTTCTGCCATTGATCTGTTTGTTCGCGAAAGTGATCTTCCAACAGCCCTGGATTTAGTAAAAGCATTAACTGAAGAATAAATGTATACAAGAGAACAGGTGGCCAAAACCATCGACCATGCAGTGTTGAAGCCAGACCAAACCATGGCTGATTTGAAAGAGAATGCACAGATGTGTATCGAAAACGGGGTGTTCAGCATGTGTGTGAAACCCTGCGATATCAGCGCAGCTAAAGAATTGCTTAAAAACAGCGACGTTAAAGTGTCGTGTGTTTTGAGCTTCCCGCATGGCGCTGATGCAACGCCTGTAAAGGCATTTCAGGCCAAACAGGCCATCGGGGATGGTGTGGATGAAATAGACATGGTAATGAATATCGGGCGGTTTTTATCGGGCGATTACGACTATGTGGCGCAAGATATTAAAGCCGTGGTGGAGGTGGCACATCAACACGGAATCATTGTGAAAGTGATCCAGGAAAGTGGCTTTCTTTCACTTCGGCAAATTGCAAAAGCTTGTGAACTTTCGTTCGAATCAGGCGCCGATTTTGTAAAAACATCAACAGGCTTTGGCCCAGGGGGGGCAAAACCCGAATATGTGGATGTAATGGTGAAAACCGTAGGTGGCAAAATGAAGGTAAAACCATCAGGCGGAATAAGGGATTGGGACACAGCAGTAGCCTTTTTGGAGCAAGGTGCCGACCGTTTGGGGATCGGATCGACAGAAGCTGTTTTGAATGGTGGAACCGCCAGTGGAAATTATTGAAAGTATCATGTTTTTTTCTGCCAAAAAAATCTATTTTTGAGGGCTTATCTAAACTATTGCGGATGTTTTTTTTACACGGCGACAGAATCTATATAAAACCAGGGCATGCTTGTGGAACGGTTAAGGAACAAATTGAGGACTGTTTGCTGCAGGTAAAGAAAATAAACTCGGGTAAGAAGATATTCAAACTTAATTATTTTGTTGATACCAAATCGGATGAGGATTATGCGGGTTTGATGGAACTTGTGCAGGCTAGGGTAGATGAACTGTTTACTGAAAAGTTTGTGCAAAATTTTATCGCGCAACCGCCACTGACCTGCAAGGTCGTGATTGAAGCTTTTTATTACGATCCTTCGGTTTGGAAGATGAAAACCATTTCGATAGGCGATAACAATGCTGCTATCTTTGAACAGGGCAATACCCGCTTTTTAGTTGGAATGGTGCAGTCAAACCATGATGCTTCTTGTCATGTAAATGCAGAAATGGCTTTTACTGACCTTTCCAGTCTGCTCGCTCAGGCCGGAATGGAAATGAAAAATATCATCAGGCAGTGGAACTACCTCGAAAATATTTTGGGTTTTGATGGGGAAGAGCAACGTTACCAGGAATTCAATAATGTTCGTTCGCGTTTTTATGGAGATGCTTTTCTTGAAACCGGTTACCCTGCCGCAACTGGGATTGGAATGAACCGGGGAGGTGTTATCATTGAGTTTATTGCTGTTGTTTCAACAGAAATGATTTCAAAACCGGTAGACAATCCCGGTCAGATCTCGGCTCATAAATACAGCGAAAAGGTACTGATTGGCGACGAATGTGTATTAAAAACCACACCCAAATTCGAACGCGCCCGCTACCTCGGGATACAGGATAAAAAACTGATTCTTATTTCCGGAACGGCTTCGATTGTTGGTGAGAAAACAATGGGTGTCGACGATCCGGCAATGCAAACCGAGGTGACCATCGATAATATCAGGCGGCTCTATTCAGAAGAAGTGCTTAAAACTTTGTCTGATGGAAATTTGGAGCCTACGTACGATCATGCCCGTGTGTATGTAAAATTCCGAAAGGACTTTCCGGCAATCAAACGTGCTTTCAGGAAAAACTACGGAAACCTTCCGGTAGTTTATATCATTGCTGATATTTGCCGTACCGATCTGCTTGTTGAGATAGAAGGAAAGGTGATTCTGGAGTAGAATCTTTGCTGACAAAATTTCAGAAACAAGTTTGAATAAAATAAAAACGGACGTTCTCTCAAGAGCGGCCGTTTTCATTTGTAGCTTGCAGCGATTGGCTTGTAGCTAAAACCTAAAATCTATTCCAACCATAAAATGCCGGCCTGCCTGCGGAAAGTATCCGTCCATTTTAAAACGTCCACCCTCGTACAGATAGGAGTACACCCATGCATTCGACTCATATTGATGATCGAGTAAATTATTCACTGTTAAATGCAGGGTAATTTCGTCAAATAGTTTTGTATTGAATGTATAGTTGGCATTCAGGTTGTTGATAAAGTACGAATTCAGAATCCGACCCTCATTCGAAGTATTGTCGATGTATTGTTTGCCAACATACGACGAAATAAAGCTAAAATTTAAATTTTCTCCCGGCGAATAAGCAAACTGGCTGTTGAAAATAACATTTGGAGAGAAAGAAAGATCTGTTGTTCCAAGGTTAAAAGCCTGCTGTCCGCCATTGTCCCAGTCGTCGACATATTCAGTAAAGTCTTTTATTTTGTTTAAACTAAATGTTGCATTGCCGTTCCAAACCAGGTCTTTAACAATCTGAACACCTGCCTGTAGTTCAAGCCCGGTACGGAAACTATTATCCACATTTACCATGATCGGAGCGCCAACATCGTTGATTTGGCCGGTGAGCACCAGTTGATCCTTATAATTCATATAGTAGTAATTCACGCCAAAAGTCAATTTCTGTGACGAGAATTTGTATCCCAGTTCTCCGTCAAACAGCGTTTCTTGAGTGGGGTCTTCTCCATGGCTGGCATCCACATAGTTGTCGCGGTTTGGCTCGCGGTGGGCCACTGCAAACGAGAGGTACAGGTTTTGGTTATCCCTTAGCTGGTAAAACAAGCCAAGTTTTGGATTAAAAAAGTTAAAGTTGTGTTCCTGTGCAATATTGCGCAGGTCGTCGTCGATACCGGTAATTTCGTAATTGATACCACGGTATTGCAGATCGGTATACAGGTTAAGCTTTTCCGATAGCTGATAATTTAACTTTCCGTACACATTAAAATCTTTTTTCAACCCGGTTCCGCGGTACCATTCATAGTTAGGTGCAACATTGCCCAGGTATTGAGCCCATATAATATTTCCGAAATGATTGCCATCGTATGTATTCCATCCGCCGCCAAGGGTGAAATCGGTTCGTGCTTTTTTATAATTCAACGCAAAAACAAACCCGTAAAAATCGTTGTCGAGCCACTTCCGGTTAACCAGATCGGTGGAGTAAACGGTTTCGGTACCAATTACCGGGTAAGGAATCTGGTAATCCGCAAAATCTTCATCGCTTTCGTAATTTTCGTAATAACCCTTTCCGTGGCGGTAATGCAGTCCGGTGTTCAGGTGCAGGTATTCACTAAACTGGTGCGAAAAATGCAGGTGGTAATAATCCTGCTGGTAATGATCAACCTGGTTCGCGTAGGTGTAGTAATTATATGTACGGCTGTCGGAATTAATCATGTGCTGCGTTTCTTCGTGTGTGTACAGCCAATGATCTTCATATTGTTGCATCCCTGCCATATCGTTGTTTAAACGAACCGAAGGAACTCCCCACCAGGCTTGGTAGGTTTCTTCCAAACCCGAAAAAATGTTGATTTTTAATACCGAGTTTTTGGTGTAATATCCGCCCGAAATAAAAAATGATTTAAGATCGGAAGTCGCACGGTCGATATATCCGTCGGAATTAACTTTTGAAAGTCGTACATCTACGGTAAAATGGTCAGCGAGCAAACCTGTTCCCGCCGAAACCGTATTCTTCATTGTGTTGAACGAGCCAAAGGAAGTACGGTATTCAGCCGATGGTTCCCGGTTTAATGTATTTGTTTGCAGATCGATGGAACCTCCAAAAGCAGCCGCGCCGTTGGCCGAAGTCCCAACGCCACGCTGAACCTGCACATTTTCGAGCGATGAGGCCAAATCCGGAATATCAACAAACCAGGTTCCGTGCGACTCTGCTTCTGAAATTGGAATACCATCAATACTAACATTGATACGGTTCAGGTCGGTTCCGCGAATTCTGAAATTGGTATAACCAACCCCGGAGCCAGCATCCGAAGTTGAAACAAACGATGGCGTGAGTTGAAGCAGATAGGGAATATCCTGTCCCAGGTTTCGTTTGGTGAGCTCCTGGTTGCTAACATTACTGTAAGCCACCGGCGTTTTACTTCCGGCGCGTGTTGCCGACACCAGGATTTCATCGGTCAGTACCACATCGGGTTGAAGTTCGATGTTTACTTTTTGATTGGCATCTAAACTGATCTGCACGTCTCTTGATTCGAACCCAATAAACGAAACCCGGATAATGTAATCTCCTTTTTTCAGGTTTTTTAATTCGAAACTACCATCACTTTTTGCCGACACGCCATACAGACTTTGTTTGATCACCACACTGGCGCCGGCCAAAGGTTCGCCATTGCCTTTAACAACCCCGGTCAGGCTAAACTGCCCGAACGACAACACCGCTGTTAACTGCAGCAGCATCAACAAATAAAACTTTTTCATTTTTGAATTTAATTGGTTAAAACTAACCAATGAGGCAGGAAATATTCCTTATCGCTCTCCCTACGCCGGTACTAACCGGATCAGGTTCTTTGAGTATGATCTCAGTCCCGATTCTTATCGGGACACCCCATTGCGTAAATATCGGCGTAAAGTTACGAGGAGTTTTGTTTTGAGCAAGAAAGTTGGTGGAAAAAGAAAGATAAAATAATCTTCTAATTACTTTCAGGCAGATAGTACTTCTGGAAATTGGCAAGGTATTTCACGATTTTTCGGGAAGGTTTCTGGCTTTCATTGTCAATAAAGAGTACCTTTTGCTGAGCAGTTGAACATGTTTCCCCTTTCCATTCAGGAAACGAAATTTGAAGTTGGCTGAAACGTTGAACATTTCTGAAACCCATACTTCTACCTGAACTGTATCGTTCAGGAAAAGGGGCTTTTTATACCGGATAGTTGTTTCGGTAATGATAGGAAGGATTTTGTCTTCGTCGGCAATTGGGGCAATGCTCAACCCCATGGCTTCGATGAGTTTTACCCGGGCATTTTCGAGCCACTGTACATAAATGATGTTGTTAACGTGTCCTGCAAAATCAATGTGGTAGGTATAAATGGGTTCGGTAAAAACGAGTTTTTGCATAGTTATTCGGGTTTAAAATCAAGGCTGTTAAAAGTATGTTTCTTCTGAACAAAAAATTTCCACATGATGCTTTTTGTGTATATCTCGGGGTGTTCGGTTTTAACTAAATCTGCTTTTAATTTGCGACGTTTTTTTCGCAATTCTTCCAGGTTCCGGTAAAACGAGAAATGTGCCTTGGTAACGGCAACAAAGGCTTTCCATTCGAACCCAAGCAGGAATTTTACAGCCGCCACACCATCTAAGACCATACGGATAAAGAGGATTCGCTTGAATTTGTAGTCGGGCAGGTTTTTAAAAAGCATGAACAGGTTATTCCTGAAATTCAGAAATATTTTTCGCGGGTTTCCGTACGAAAGCGTCCCACCGCCCAAATGCCAGATCACACTTTGGGGTTGGTACACAATTTTATAACCGAGGTTTTTCATCCGCCAGCACAGATCTATCTCTTCCATGTGTGCCCAGAAATCGTGATCGAAACCGCCAATGTTTTTAAAGACTTTGGCCCGCACAAATATGCAGGCTCCGGTAGCCCAGAATATTTCTCCCGGCTGGTCGTACTGTTTTTCGTCTTTTTCTATATGATTAAGAATACGTCCGCGGCAAAACGGGTAACCGTATTTATCGATAAAACCGCCTGCTGCCCCGGCATATTCAAAAAAATCGGGCTGGTGATAACTCAGGACTTTGGGCTGAACTGCGGCAATGCTTGCATCGGCTTCCATTTGCTGAATACACGGTTCTATCCATCCTTCCGACACTTTTACATCAGTGTTAACCAGCACAAAGTATTCGGCATTAATTTCTTTGAGCGCCAAATTGTAACCCAGGGCAAATCCGTAGTTGGTTTTCAGATCGAGGATCGTCACTTCCGGAAAATCCTTCTTCAGTAGTTCGAGCGAAGCATCAGTCGAGCCATTATCAGCAACAATCACTTCAGTATTTTCACTTTTTGAATGTTTAATAATCGAGGGCAGAAACTCGGGGAAGAGCTTTTCGCCGTTCCAGTTTAGAATTACAATGGCAATTTTTTTCGAATCTGTCATTGGCTAGTTGTTCAGTAAAAGTTTGGCAAGAATGATGGCCAGGTTTTCTTTATCAAGTTTTTCGATTATCTCACTTATTTTTTCGGTTTTACGTTCGTCGTCCGAATTTAACAGGGCTTCAATTTCTTTTGTTTGTTTTCCGGTGAGCTCATCTTCGAGTAGTGCCCACACTTTTTTTGAATCGTTGGTGTTACCGGGTAATCCCAGGTGTTCGAGCTCGGTAATGGTGGCTTCCAGAATTTCGCGTGCCTGCATTTTTACAGGGTCTTTGTCTTTGGTTTTTCCGGCAGCGGCGGTATCGCGCAGGTTCCAACTTGAGTAATCGTAACGCAAATCGCGGATTAGTTTAAGTTTTGAGCTGTCTTTTCCAAAAATTCTTTCCAGAAATATCAAACAATGATTTTTCCAGGCTTCCAACTCAAATTTGGGATCGTCGAGCCGTGAAAGCTGTTCTTTCAACAAGGTGATTTCTTTTTCTGCCATAACAAATTGTTTTTTGCAAGATACAAAATTTGGTGGCTGGCAGTTCGCCGAATGAATAAGGATTTATTTTGAACCAAGATATTTATGAATAAGCGCATAAAATTCGGGAAAGAAACTTTCGCTGGCCGAGATGAGTTCGCCGCCAAAAAGCCAGTTGTCGCCCCCGTTAAAGTCTGTTGTCTTTCCGCCAGCCTGCTGAAGTATAAATACCCCGGCAGCCACATCCCAGGCGTGCAAAGCGTGTTCGTAAAAGGCATCGAAACGGCCACAGGCAACGTACGCAAGATCGACCGCAGCCGAACCAAACCGGCGCAGCCCGAGTGTGTGTTTCATCAGGTAGCGTAAAGCTTCAATGTAATCGTTTATCCGCTCGAAATCGTAATACGGAAATCCGGTGGCAATCAGGGTTTCTTCGGCTTTGGCACGTTTGGCCGCATGTATTTCCTTGCCGTTAAGGTAAGCCGGACTGTCTTTCCAGGCGTAAAACATTTCGTTGGCGCCAATTTCGTACACCACGCCTAAAACCATTTTTCCGTCTTCGGCCAACCCGATGCTGACCGAATGCGGCGCAACTCCAAAAAGGTAATTGGTGGTGCCATCCAGCGGATCGATAAACCAGGTATATTTTTCATTGTTCGAACCGGCGGTCCCTTCTTCGGCTACAAAACCCGAATCGGGGAGAAGTTCCCTTAACTTGCTGACAATCTTTTTCTCGGCAGTTTTATCCACATAGGTTACCAGGCTGGCAACGCTTTTAATCTCGATGTTATCGGCAGACACATTTTTTCGTTCTTCACGGATAAACACGCCTACCTCACGCGCCAAATCCTGTACTTGGAAACAAAGTTTTTGGTAATCCATAATTTTTAAATTGTGAGATTCAAAAGTACTGAAAATCTGCAGGATTGGGATGAAGATATTTTTAAATTACTAAAGTTTCGCAAAAGCGAAACACATTGATATTAAGACAAACACTAATATTGTATAAACTTTGTTGAACTTAACCTCACTGGCGTTCGGTGGTTTTACAGGCCACCGAAAAC
>WOYI010796893.1_pt1 | contig 17115 bp, 15 predicted proteins | sample 6423411 | NCBI WGS metagenome assembly WOYI01 (sample SAMN13441803, study PRJNA592873) | oil field metagenome | biome: oil field; feature: oil-well bore; material: oil-contaminated soil; isolation source: oil-contaminated soil from oil-well borehole | place: Germany: Wietze | collected 2016-10-18 ...
GTTACCAAACATGCTATGATAATTTATAGTTCGTTTTTTGGTAGTTTTTTTCTAATTGTAGCGCCTATTTATTGATGTCAGCCTGATTTCAACAGGAGTAATTATGAATCGAAAAGTAATGATTTTTTCTCTTACATCGTCAAAGAAACTCGCAACTCAGGTCGCCTTTATTCTTGGGTTGCCAATTAGCAATGTCGAAGTTATGCATTTTGCTGATGGGGAAATCATGGTGCGCAGTCTGGAATCAGTTCGCGATAGCAATGTATATATCATCCAAAGTACATGTCCTCCGGTAACTGAGAACTTAATGGAAGTACTCATCTTTACCGATGCCTTAAAACGTTCTTCGGCCCATGAAATTAATGTTGTCATCCCATATTTTGGATACGCCCGTCAAGATCGCATGGCGCGTCCAAGAGAACCAATTACCGCGAAACTCATCGCCGATTTATTAACCGCCGCCGGTATCAAACGGATTATTACTGTGGATATCCACACGCTTCAAATTCAAGGATTCTTTGCCGTCCCCGTGGAAATTATGTCGGTGTTGCCGATGTTTGGACATCACTTACGGCAACGGCTTGAAAATGAAAATATTCCCCTCGACCAGGTGGTCGTCGTTTCGCCCGATCATGGTTCCGCAATTCGGGCGCGTGATTTAGCGTCGTTGCTTCCAAATTCCCAAATCGCGTTGATCGATAAGCGCCGGCCCGCTCCAAATAAGGCCGAAGTCAGCTCACTAATTGGTGATGTTTATGGTAAAATCGCAATCATCGTTGATGATATCGTCGATACCGGTGGCACGATGATTGCCGCCAGTGACTTGCTAAAAAAGCATGGCGCGAAACGCATTCTAGCCTGTGCGACCCACGGAGTGTTTTCGCAAAATGCCCTCGAACTATTGAAGCAATCGCCCATCGATTTATTGACGATAACCGATAGTATAGAACATGATAACCTTCAAGGAATTGAAGTCATCTCTGTCGCCCCGATGTTAGGACAAGTTATTGATCATATTGAAAAAGGCCTACCATTATCGCCAATTTACGACGCTTATAATCTCTAGAAATTCGTTAAACATACCTCTTAGGTATATAATTATTTTATGGAAATACGTTTTGATCAAAAAACCATTTTTTTCGTAACTGGGGCTTATGGGCATTTAGGAAACGTTGTGATTCGCGATTTACTTAATCGTGGTGCTCGTATCCGCGCCCTGATTCATCCCAGTGATTTAAGTGACGAACGCTTTAATTTTCCTGTCGAACTTTATCGTGGCGATTTGCGGTCCCGCGAATCAATCAAAGCAGCTTTCATCCACCAACCTGATGAACAACTCGTCGTCATTCACTTGGCTTCATTAATATCGACTTTTAAAGGTGGTTTTAACCGTTTATATCGCACGAATGTCGTTGGCACAAAAAATTTACTAGAACTTGCGGTTGCAAATAATGCGATTCGCTTCTTATATGTCAGTAGCGTCCATGCCCTGACGGAACCTCCCCTTGGCGTCATCAACCATGAACGAACTGATTTTAATCCTAAATTCGTCAAAGGGACTTACGCCAAATCAAAAGCGATGGCGTCGCAGCTTGTCTTATCTTACATGAATAAACTCGACGTTGTGATGGTGCACCCATCGGGCATCATTGGACCATTTGATTATCGCCATTCTCCCACAAACCAAGTGTTTTTCGATTATTTGAATGGCAAGTTGCCTTTGATTATTAAGGGAGGTTACGATTTTGTCGATGTCCGCGATGTATCTAGCGGCATCATTAACGCCCTGTTGAATGGTAAACGTGGCGAGAATTATATTCTAAGTGGCGCGTACACGACGATTGAAAATATGATTGGCATCCTATCTAAAATCGCAAAGAATAAGGCCCCCAAAGTGTTACCGCTTTGGATTGCCATCATCGTGGCCCCATTCGTGGAAGCTTGGGCAAAAATGTCAAAACGTCAGCCTTTATTTACGCCCTATTCCCTATATACGACGCGTTCAAATGGTCTTTTTTCGCATGAAAAAGCTAGAGTGGCGTTTGATTATTGCCCTCGACCATTAGCGGACTCATTAAAAGATATTTATGAATGGTATTTTGACTCGGTGATGCATCCAAAACGATTAAAACAGCACAAAAAGCGATATCTTTGAACGTATTTTTACGATTCTATGCCCGCGCCTTCCAACAAATAATGCGGGGTGCCGCCTACTTTTTGAATTTTTCGCGTCCCGACATCGTCCATGATGATGATGTGGCTTCCGCTTTAATTGATATTTGTGAGCGGCACAAGTATTTCCACCTTTTATTAATCACTGATCCTGGAATAATAAAAATTGGTTTATCGAGTCCAATTCTCAAAACACTAAAAGACAGAAAACTCATTATTACAATCTATGATAAAACCGGCGCCAATCCCACAATCGATAATACCGAAGAAGCCTTGTCTTTGTATTACGAATTTAAATGCCAAGCGTTAATTGGTTTTGGCGGTGGTTCGGCCATTGATTGTGCCAAAGGCGTCTATGCTCGGCTTGCTCGACCAAAAAAAATCGATCACTAAGATGCGGGGATTACTAAAAGTTGGGCGTCGAAAAACAAAGTTAATCGCGATTCCGACGACTGCGGGCACGGGTTCGGAAGCCACGCTTGCCGCCGTGATTACCGATGCTAAAACACACGAAAAATATGCTCTAAATGACCCCCATTTGATTCCAAACTATGCCATTTTATCCCCAAGTTTGACATTAGGATTACCACCCCATATTACGGCGGCAACCGGGATGGACGCTTTTACCCATGCCATTGAAACCTATATGGGGCGGGCAAACACTAGATATACCAAGAAATCAGCTCTTTTAGCGATTAAATTAATTCATGAAAATTTACTGGAAGTATATATTCATCCCGGCAATCTCAAGGGGCGTCGTTTAATGCAAATCGCCGCTTTGGAAGCGGGCGTGGCATTTACTCGGGCGTATGTTAGCCATGTCCATTGTCTTGCCCATCAATTGGGAGGCTATTACCAAGTGCCCCATGGTCTTGCGAATGCCATTATCTTACCGGTCGTATTAAAGGCTTTACGTCCTCGGATTGATCGAGGGCTTGCAAAACTTTGTGATCATCTCCAATTAGTGGACAAATCGGCCTCTAAAAAAGAAAAAGCCCAAGCGTTTATCACTCTAGTGGAAACAATAAATGATAAAATGAATTTAGTAAATAATTTTGGTCATTTAATTAAAACTAGCGACCTTGATACATTATCTAGTCGGGCTTTCAAGGAAGGATTCCCGCTTTACCCGGTACCTGAGTTATGGGATCAAAAACGCTATATGGCCATTTATCAATCATTACAAAAGGAGCAATGAATTATGTCAATCTATGCCTTATCAGTCAAGCGTATCAACGGGGAAATGGTGAGCCTCGAAAAGTATCGTGGCAAAGTGTTATTAATCGTAAATACGGCCACGCATTGTGGCTTTACCAAGCAATACGAAGGATTGCAAACCCTATACGCTAAATACCAAGAAAAGGGACTAGAGATCTTAGATTTCCCTTGCAATCAATTCGCTGGACAAGCTCCTGAAAGCGACGAAGAAATTTCGGCTTTCTGCTCGTTAACATACCATACGACATTTGAAACTTTTTCAAAAATAAAAGTCAATGGCGCCCAAGCGAGTCCGTTATATCAATATCTGAGAGCGGGACACGCGGGGATTAGCACTGCTCCGATTCGCTGGAATTTCACCAAGTTTTTGGTTGGTCGCGACGGGACGATTGTCGCCCGGTTTGATTCAAAGGTGACCCCAGCGCAACTCGACGAAGAAATTGCCCGTTTATTGTAGTAATAATGTTTTTTGTTTGTTAAAATTTATTATATAAAAGGAGGCATATATTATGTATTTTTTTACATCTAATCTCGATAGTGCCGTTCCATATTTGCTTATTGGTGTTGCCGTTATTAGTGTTATCATCTTGGGGCTTCTCGTCTACATTGCCATCCTCCAATTTATTGTCAGTGGCTATTTCTCGAGCAAGAAGTTTGCCATCAAGAGCAAACATAAAGTTGAACCTTTAACGGGCAATGAGAAATTTGAACTCATGGTGTTTAATAATAATGTCAATGAAGCCCGCGTATTAAGCTTTGGATTTTTATACCGGAGCAACTCGGTTGATTTTTTTGATACTTATTTAAGCGATGCTAATCTTAAAAAAGATGCCAAAGTCGTCATCATGTCGCGCGATTTCATTAAATTGGAAATTGAAGCCAAGCATTTACAACAACTGATTGAGAGCCATAATAATGGCCGCGTCCGTGTGGAACCGATTTACGCGTATGTGACCGACATTTCTGGTCATATTATTAAATATCCCGCCCGAGAAGTTCGGCGCATCATCTATCGTCACTTCAAAGCGATTGACGATGTGAAAAAAGCCCAGGAAAAAGCCGAACGTCAAGAAAAATCACGCATTAAACGCGAAGCATTCATGGCTAAATTTAAACGCCAACCAAAAGCGGAAAAACAAATTGTAAAAGAAGTAAAACTAGTGGAGCCAAAAAAAGAAGAAACTCCAAAAGTTGAAAAGGCCGAATAAAATTGGAAAGAACCAGGGGCTCCCTGGTTTTTGCTAAATTATGAAAATTGACATTGCCCCCTTAAATATTGATAAGGCCGTTCGTTGTACTTTAACTAATAATGTGGGTGCCATTTTAACATTGACTAATTTTGGCGCCGGCATCGTAAGTTTATTTGTTCCTGATAAAGATGGCCATAGTGAAAATGTGACACTTACCTATGAGAATATTGCTGATTTTTACTACTCAGACCAGTATTTTGGTAAGACAATCGGTCGAACATCGGGAAGAATCCCCAACTCAATGCTGAAGATCGGGCATGAAACATATGCGCTTGAAAGCGCATTTGGGCGCCATACTTTGCATGGCGGTCGCCAGTCACTCGCCTACAAACTATTCGCTTTTCAACTGTTTGAGTTTGGTCATGAAACCACGATTAAATTCCGCTACACAAGTCCATTTGGCGAAGGTGGTTATCCCGGACTTGTGCGATTTGAAGTTAGTTACACTTTGTATGATGATAAAAACGTCGTGCTAATTGAATACCGCGCAAAAACCGACTTTCCAACGCCGATTAATATGACGAATCATACGTACTTCAATTTGTCCGGCAATACCAAAAGAGATATTTTGCATCACGAATTGATAATGAATACCCCGTTATTCTTTGATATCGATGAAGAATTAATTTTGACTCAGCAAATGCCGGTTAATCGCGTGATGGACTTCCGGAAAGGCAAACCAATTGGTAAGCATATTGAAGATGAACAACTTCAAGCTAGCAAGGCGTTTGGCTACGATCATACCTTTAAAACAAACGGCGAAGATGTGGAAATTGTGTTAAGCGATCCTGCCAGCGGACGTCGTTTAAGCATTAATTCCGACTATCCCTCTGTTAATGTCTACACCGACAATTACCCAAGTGGCAAAACCCTTATGAATGGGGTGCTTGATCGGCGTTACTTAGGGGTGGCGATTGAACCAGAATTTGTTCCCACCGATGTCGAAAGTTATATTTTGCATCCCGAAGACCGATATCAACGGTTTATCAAATATCGTTTTGATATCATCAAATCCTAAAATACAATTTATTTAAACTATGTTAAAATCTAGTCATGATGGCGATAATTGATAAATTAATTCACTACGCCAAGATTCATCTTGATCTTCTTTCGCAAGATGAGATTTTCATTCGAAATCGACTTTTGGAGTTATTGCGCCTTGATGATTACACCCCCGAGTTTGTCGCTGATGACACGCTTGCCAATTTGAGCGTTCCGGATGTTCTTTTAGATGAATTAAGAAAATTTATTGGCGATAATGAAATCGTTCCTCCTTTGGAAGTCGAGCGTCTTGTAGGCGCGGTGATAGGGACATTATCACCCCTACCTAGCGTTGTTAATCAACGCTTCTGGCATCTCCACGCCATTAATCCCTCCCAAGCCACTGATTACCTTTATAATCTTCAAGTTAAAAATGATTACATTAAAAAAACATTCGTCGAAACAAATATCCACTGGATTGCCAATTTTACCGAGAATTTCTTAGAAATTACCATCAATATGTCCAAGCCTGAAAAGCGCAACGAAGATATCGCGCGCTTAGTTAAGGCCACACCAAGCGGCTATCCAAAATGCGTTTTGTGCGCTGAAAATAGCGGTTATTATGGACGTGACGATCATCCAAATCGCACAAATCTGCGGACGATTGATGTCACCCTTGATGGCGCTTCGTGGTTTTTCCAATATTCGCCCTATGTTTATTACGACCGTCACTGCATTGTCATTGACTACAACCACGAACCGATGAATATCAATCGACGCAATATGAAGATATTATTATCATTCCTCGACCAGTTTCCCCATTTCTTTATTGGGTCTAATAGCGATCTGCCCATTGTGGGCGGTTCGATCTTAAATCATGAGCATTTTCAAGGGGGCGCTCATTTATTGCCAATCATGCACGCTAGAACCCGTGAAGAAGTTTTTCCGAACCACTTTGCAGGGGTCAGTTGCCACGTGCTCCAATGGTTTAATTCGACGCTTCTTTTGAAAGGAATTGATAAGGATCAATTGCTTGATGCCGCCGAACATATCATTAATACTTGGCGAACTTATAGCGATAGCAAACTTGATATTATTTCGAAGACCACCTCCCAGCATAATACGGCTACCCTTTTATCGCGAAAAGTTGAAAATGAATATTGGCTTTACATTATTTTGCGTAATAATCGCAGCGATGAGCGCTATCCACAAGGCATTTTCCATGCGCATCCTGAATATCATCACATCAAATCCGAAGGCATTGGCCTGATTGAAGCTGGGGGCCTTTTCATCCTTCCCTCACGGCTGAAACGGCAACTAAGCGTGATTGAAGAAGGAGTCAAAAACCACTTCTCGTACGAACAAATAATGGCCGCGCATCCCGACGTCGCCATCCACAAAACGATGATTAATTTTCTTGAACAACATCGCGATGATGATGTGAAAAAACAAATTACGAAATACGTTAACCATGTTTGTCGCGCTATTTTAGAAAATACCGCCGTCTTTAAACAAGATGAACTTGGTCATAAAGGCTGGGGGCGTTTTCTTAAGGAGGTAAATAAATGAATCCTCGCTTGCTAACATTGATAGATTTATTTACTCGTACTTTTAATAATTCGCCGACCTCGTTTTTTCAGTCGACAGGGCGGATGGAGTTAATTGGAAATCATACTGATCACCAAGGCGGTACCGTGCTTGTGGCAGCGATTGATATGGTGATGTCGGCGGCTGTAACTACTCGCGATGATAACGTAATTGTTTTATTGTCAGAAGGATATCCCCGCATCGAAATTTCACTTGATGATTTAGCGAGTCGCACCTATGATTTTAACCGCACGAGCGGAATTATTCGCGGTGTCGCTTATCATATGATGAAAAAGGGTTATAAAATTGGTGGTCTATCAATTGTCATGAATTCAGAAGTGCGACCCGGATCAGGCGTTAGCAGTAGCGCAGCGATTGAAGTCATGATTGTCAAAATGTTATCAGCGATTTATAACGATGATTCGCTTGACCCAGTCACCATCGCAAAAATAGCACAACTTGCTGAAAATACCCATTTTGGAAAGCCCTCGGGGCTTCTTGACCAAATGGGAATCGCCCTTGGCGGCATCAACTACATCGATTTCACTAACGAAAACGACCCCTGTCATGAAGCGGTACCTTTCCCATTTGACGATCTTCATTTCATTATCATTAATACTGGTGGAAGCCATACTGATCTAACGCACCATTATGCCGCTGTTAAAGATAATATGCTGCAAATCGCCCACCATTTTGGTAAAAACCGATTAATTGACGTAAATCCCCTTGATTTGCAACGCCAATTATTTGACCTTGTAAATCGTTATGGGGCCCGCGTTATTAATCGCGCATTACATTTTTTCCAAGAATGCGAACGTGTCAAGTTAGCCAAATACGCACTGATTCGTCGAGATCGCACTTCATTTTTGGCGCAAGTAAACGCTAGTGGTCTAAGCTCAGAACAGTTATTACAAAACATCACGTTTGAGGGCGATTCCGATCCCCGACTCGCCGATGGTCTGGCATTTTGCCGCGCCAATAAGGGCATGGGAGCAATCCGCGTCCATGGCGGTGGCTTTGCCGGAACGATATTAGCCATCATGCCAAACCTAGACTTTCAACCATTTTTAAACATCGTCAAACAGCATTTTGGCGAAAATCAAGTGAGTGAAGTATCCATCATTGAAAATGGCTTAACGGAATTGCCGAATCCATTACTTTAATAATGGTATAATAATTTAAGAGGTAAATTATGAGCAAAGATCATATCGGCGAAAAGAAAGAAGTGCCACAATGGCGTGGCGATGCTAATGAAAACCACTTCATCGCTTGGATGAGTGTTCTTTTGGTGATTGGGCTCTTGCTCTTGGGACTATTTATCATTCTAGGATTTCCTGGATAAATGCGATGAGCCGGACGGCTCTTTTTTTATCGTTTTGATTGACTAATAACTAATAGTTATTTAATGTGATTACGATATGAAAAGAAATCGTCACCGAAATCAATTACAAATTGGAGAACAAGGACATCTTTCTGACCTTACCATTGGTCAGACCGCTCGCGTGTTAGCATTGCACACCGATGATTTGGCACGTCGCCGCCGATTGCTCGACATGGGCATCACTAGCGGCGTCCTTATCAAAGTAAAACGAATTGCTCCGTTAGGAGATCCTATTGGCATATACCTTCGCGGGTATGAACTATTAGTGCGGCGTGAAGATATGGCCAATATTGATATTGAGGTTGTCCAATCGTGAGGATTGCCTTAGCCGGTAACCCCAATAGTGGCAAAACGACGCTTTTCAATCTTCTTTGTGGCACCAACCAAAAGATTGGCAATTGGCCGGGCGTTACGGTCGAGAAAAAAACGGGCTTTTGGCGCAATACTGGGATTGAGGTCATCGATTTGCCGGGAATCTATTCCCTCTCGCCTTATAGCGCCGATGAAGAAATCGCCCGCCAAGCATTATTTGGCGAAGATTTAGATTTAGTAATAAATATCGTCGATGCCACATCACTTGAACGAAGCCTATATTTAACGACGCAGTTATTAGAACTTGATACCCCGCTGATCATCGTTTTGAACATGTCTGATAATTTAATCAAAAAAGGCTTACAAGTCGATGGAAAAGCGTTAGAAAAAATACTTGGTGTATCGGTATTTACAATATCGGCTTTAAAGCAAACCGGCCTTCAAGAATTAGGGGAAACCGTCAAGCAGAAAACGTTTTTACCAAAGCAAACAACTAAAATATTTCCGCCCGCCATCGAAACACATATCGCCACCATCAGTGAGCAATTCACGAGTAAACACCATCGATTCGTGACTATAAAATTATTAGAAGAAGATCGCCATTTTACTTATTTACGTCCCCTGAATCTCCAAGCGAGCGTTGATGAACTAAAAGGGGAACATGGCGTTGACGCCGTGGAAATGTTTGCCGGATTTAGGTATCGCTATGTGGAAAAAATTCGAGAACAAGTAGTCACCGCTGTTCCTGTTATACATACGATGACCGAGAAACTCGACCGCATTTTCCTCAACAAAATATTGGCGCTTCCTATATTCGGCGTCATCATGTTTCTAATCTACTTCCTTAGCGTTGGTGTCGTTGGAAGTTTGACAGCCGATATCATTAGCAACTTGTTTGCGAATCTAGGGACTTCTTTAAGTGCTTTGCTACAAGGTTGGGGCGCTAGTCCTTGGGCCGTTTCATTAATTAATGATGGGATTTTAGCGGGCGTTACGACTTTACTCGTGTTCGTTCCTCAGCTCATCATGCTTTTTTTCTTGATTGGTTTGCTTGAGGCTAGTGGTTATATTGCTCGTATCTCATTTTTCCTTGATCGCTTATTCCATCGGTTAGGTCTTAGTGGTCGCAGTTTAATCCCATTTATTGTTGGAAGTGGCTGCTCGGTGCCTGGTATTCTCGCGAGTCGCGCGATTGATAACGATTCCGAACGCAAGATGACTATTTTATTGACTCCGTTTGTGCCCTGCTCGGCAAAACTTCCGATTATCGCCTTATTCGCCGGCTTTTTCTTCCCAAAAACCGCGGGTTTGGTTTCCTTTTCCATGTATTTATTGGCGGTATTCGTCATCATATTGTCGGCTTTGTTTTTAAAGAAATTTTTCTTTAAACGTCAGGGTGGCACCTATATTAGCGAACTACCTGATTATCATTGGCCCAATCCCAAGTATTTGGCGCTTGATGTTTATGAAAGGACGCTTGAATTTATCAAGCGGGCCGGCTCAATCATCATTCTTAGCAGCATGTTTATATGGTTGCTGGCATCGTTTAATTTCCGGTTCCAATATGGGGTTGATCCCTCGTCCTCGATGCTAGCAGGAATTGGTCATTTGTTCTCGTGGCTATTTTACCCAATGCTTGGCGGAGAAATGTCATGGGGCGCGGCGGTGGCCGCTTTCCAAGGTTTAATCGCTAAAGAAAATGTCGTGGCCTCGATGGCGGTCATTGCCGGTCTTTCTGGGGACGGAGCAAATGCCACCATCTTCGCAAATGGAAGTTTATTTGCGTTCTTCACACCGGTGACCGCGATTGCGTTCATCGTATTCAATTTGTTTTCGGCGCCCTGCATCGCTTCGATTACGGCGATGAAAAAGGAATTTGGAACGACTAAAATGATGCTTTATGCCATTTTATTTCAAACGAGTTTGGCGTGGATTATTGCTTCTCTTATTGGAGGAGTTGGGACACTTATTATGAGGGGGTTAGGCTTATGACGTGGATTGATGGTGTTATTCTTGGTTTCACTTTAGCTCTTAGCGCGGCCTTAATTTGGTATTTGGTTATTCATAATCGGCGCGGTGGTAGCTGCGCGTCTTGCTCAAGGCAAATGTCGAGCAAACGATCAATCAATGGCTTAATTTCCGGCTACCGCAAAAAATACCCGAAACATCCATAAACAAAGTATAATTTTATCAAGGATTAATCTTTAACATGGTAAAAGTATCGATACCCGAAGAAATTAAAAAAGATAGGCGCTTACCAGTATATCTATTTGTGGTAAGCATCATTTTATTTGTATCGATGCTAGCTTTGCTTTTCCCGGTATTTCAAGTCGTCGATTTGACTTCTGGCATAGTAATTGAAAATGTTGGGGTCCTCGATGCGTTTTTAGGCCGGTCAGATGGCGTACCTTATGAACCATTATTGTTTGGGATTGTCTCTCAAGTATTTACTATAATTGCCGCTTTATCTTCGCTTGCTTTTGCCTTACTATTACGACTTCGCCGCACAGATGGGCTGCGGCGCTTTAGCTTAATAATCATATCTTTATGTTCAAACATCCTTGCTGTTATCTTTTTGTTTTTATCACTATACCAGTTCAAATCAATTAATGAATTAGCGCTTATAAATCTCGATGCTCGCTATCATGTGGGGATTGTTTTTGAAGCGATTGGCTTACTAGTGGCCGTCTATATTCAGTGGTTTTTCTTCATTAAGATTCGCCATTATATTAAATAATGATTGTCGTGGAGGATTTTTATGATTAAACCCACAAATACCTGGATGCTTATTCTCGTAGCTAGTTTATTAGGGCTGGCTGGATGCCGTAGTTCATCAGCCGCAAGCACGTCGAGCACTACGACAAGTACCACTTATAGCAGCCTCACCTCCACTTCTAGCACAAGCGAAGCAACAATATCTTTGGATGTTAGTCAAGGTTCTTCTGTGGCCGCCGCAGATTATGAGGATGCCCTCACCTGGAGCGAGCCGGACCATCTCTATATTCACTATAAGCGCATTAACGATGAAGTAAGCGAATACGCCGACTGGACCATTTGGGCGTGGCAAAAAGCCCCTTATGACTTAAGCGGTATTCAAATCGAATGGGCAATTAAAGATCAAAGTGGCATGGTCGCTTCCCTTGATTTTTCGGGAAATACCGAAGATAACATTGGTCACTTAATCCAAGACGCGCAAACATTCAGTCAAGTAACGCGGGTAGGTTTTTTAATAGTACTACGCTCGTCAATGCTACCAGGTAGCCCCGGCATGTGGACAAGCGATGGTGGCGCTGATATTTACATTAACGATTTCAACACGCATATCCGTGAGGATGGTAGCGTTCATATTTACGCCCTACAAGGAGCGGTGTCTGATTACACCTTTACCTATACTGGCGAAGAAGCTGTCGATCCTTATGAAAATGACACCGGCGCCTTTGTTAGCGAAACCAATGTCGTGTCTTCAACCTCAACATATCCGGTGGCGATTACTTCTCCTGACTTTTATTCTAACGTTGGCAGCGGCTATCAAATATTTGTTAAAAGCTTTGCCGATAGTAATGACGACGGCGAAGGCGATATTAAAGGAATTACCGAAAAACTCGACTATATCGAAAATCTAGGTGTCAAAGCCATCTGGTTAACACCGGTGCAGAAATCGGAGACATATCATGGATATGACGTGTCTGATTATTATTCGATTAATCCCTCGCTTGGTACGCTAACTGATTATGCCGAACTGATATTTGAGGCTCATAAACGCGACATTCGCATCGTGATGGATTTAGTTGTTAACCATACTTCAACCCAAAATGTTTGGTTCCAAAAGTCGATTAATCTTAAAATGGGTACCGATAGCACCGGTAATCCGATTGATTATCGCAGTTTCTATCATTGGAAATATGATCCCTCACATACGCTAGAAGATCCATGGCATCGCTTCGGGACGACGAATTATTACTATTATGCAAAGTTTGCTACCGGTATGCCCGAGTTAAACTACGATTACCAAGGCACGCGCGATGCCATGATTGATGTCGCTAAATACTGGGCCGCGTTTGGCGTCGATGGTTTTAGGATTGACGCCATCAAACATGTTTATATGAAAGATGAAGTCCCCATCGCTAGTGATGATGACATCGTCGATGATATTGGCGCAGAAGGCGATTATAGTAGCAACCGCACTAAGAATGTCAATTTTTTTAAGGAATTCAATTATCGCTTAAAAGCGGTCTATCCGGATGCTTTTGTCGTGGGTGAAAACTTCGATGGCTGGGATGCGCAGATTGCTCCATATTATTCGGGCATGGATTCGCAACTTGATTTCCAAAATTACTATCACCTCGTCAATATGCAACATGGTATTGAATCTGGTACACCTCAAGCGGAATCAAATGTTTATCAAAGCAAATACAACACGGTGTTTAAACAATACCGTAATCTTCCAATTAATGGGGCTTTCACAAGTAACCATGATCTACCGCGTGTTTTAAACCAAGTGATGGCCACTAAAATTTCAAGCTCAGAAACAAGGGCCGCCCAAACGGTGACTAGCGCGGATTATAATACCGCATGGAATAAAGCGGTCGCTTTTAACGCAACGACCTTATTACAACCGGGTACCTCATGGATTTATTATGGCGATGAACTTGGCATGACGGGCAACTGGATTCAAAACGATAGTACCACTAATTACCCGGGAACCACTTATCACGTCGATCGATGGTATCGGCAACCAATGAAATGGGCAAACACGGCGACAACATATGACACTAGTTATATGTTTGAAGGCTACACCGTCTTGCTTGATTCAGTAAATGCTTCATCAACTGTAGCTGGCGCTAACGAGCAACAAACTAATGGCAATTCGATGTTTTCGATGATGAAACTTATCAATGATTATAAGCATGCCAATCCCACACTTATTAAGGGCAACTATACGGCAATAAATGCTAATGGAACTAACAATAGTTGGATCTTTGCCTTTAAAATGCAAGATGGTGATGGTACCTATTACATCTATATTAACTTTGGAACAACCACCATTTATAACTATCGAAATGGTGGTAGTACCCTAGGCCTTTCATTCAATGGGGGGACCCAAGATAATTTGCCGGCGAATAGCTGGGCAATCTTATGGTAGGAGTAAATAGCAATGAAAAGAACATTAAATAAAATTATCGTTTTATCAGCATTTTTACTTCTCGGAATTAGCGGCATCAACCATGAAATAACCCCAGTTTATGGCGCAGATGTCACCGTTAAATTAGTCTTGGGAAAAGACGCTTCTTTAACTGGCTATACCGCTGTTGATGATGATACAATCTTTCACGAAAATGTGGTGACTTTTACCGCGCCAAGTGGTTCGCCACTGCCCACCCCAACGAAGACTGGGACAACATTTGGCAGTTGGATTTATGCTGAGAACTCAGAATTGGTACGTGTTTCCCTGATGCCTTTATCAAGTGGGGCCATCTATTTTGCTTATTGGCTGGGAGATGGAAGTCTGGCCATTGGTGGCACTTCCTCATCATCCTCATCTAGCGAGACTTCTTCGAGCGCGACAAGCGTATCCACGGAAATAGTAACACTATATTTAAACACTGGTGGATCATCACTTTGGAATAAAGATGGAGCTCTATTTTATGTCTATACCTTTAACAATATGACAGCTGGAACATGGCCAGGAACAGCGATGACCATGTTGGTCGCTGATATTTTCGTTGTTTCTGTCCCAGCAGGTTTCACTAATGTCATTTTTGCTCGTGTCAATCCTGACACGGGGATTGCATGGAATCAAACAACCAATTTGACTTATACTGGACAATACAATTACTTTACGATTACTGGTCATCCAAATTTTAGTGATGGCATCTGGAGCAATTACGAAGTCTGAATATTTAACAAACCTGCCCTAAGCGGTCCTCGCGGCCGCTTTTTTAATTGTGTTTCATCGTGATTGACATCATCGAATGAAGTTCTATAATATATTTAGCACTTAAAGCAGCAGAGTGCTAAAGGATGTGATTGTATGGATATGCCCACTGATTATAGTAAAGATGAACAAGTATTAGAAAAGTTTGGCCGTGATATTACTCGAGATGCTCGAAATGGTAAAATTGATCCAGTCATAGGTCGGGATGATGAAATTAGAAAGATCATCCAAATTTTAGCGCGCAAAACAAAGAATAACGTCATCCTTCTGGGTGAGCCTGGTGTTGGTAAAACCGCGATTTTAGAAGGTCTTGCCCAACGCATTGTTAAAAACGATGTTCCAACAACGTTAAAGGACAAAATCATCTATGAATTAGATATGGGCGCACTTGTCGCTGGCGCCAAGTATCGCGGTGAATTCGAAGAGCGCTTAAAGGCTGTTTTAAACAAGATTAAAGCAAGTGAAGGAAAGATCATTCTTTTCATTGATGAAATTCACCTTATCGTGGGGGCAGGTCGAAGCGAAGGGGCATTAGATGCTGGCAATATGCTGAAACCAATGCTTGCCCGTGGAGAAGTCGATTGTATCGGAGCAACGACGTTAAACGAATACCGCCAGTACATTGAAAAAGACCGGGCGCTTGAGCGACGTTTCCAACCTGTGATGGTGTTAGAACCAACAGTGGCGGATACGATCTCGATTCTTCGCGGATTAAAACCTCGCTATGAAAGTTTTCATGGTGTCAAGATTACCGATGAAGCCCTTGTGGCCGCGGCCCAGTTATCACACCGGTATTTAACTAACCGCTTCCTTCCCGATAAAGCTATCGATTTAGTGGATGAAGCGTGCGCTTCCATTCGTGTTCAAATTGAATCACTACCGTCAGAACTCGATGAACTAGATCGGCATATTCGTCAATTGGAAATCGAAAAAGTGGCCCTAAGTAAAGAAAATGATGCTAGTAGTAAGGTGCGCCTTGAAAAGCTTAAAAGCGAACTAGAAGCCTTAAATAAAGAAAATAACGAATTAAAAACGCGGTGGCAAGATGAGAAGAAGACGATTAACGATATTAAAAAGCTCAAAAAAGAGTTAGAATCAGCCAAGTTTACTCTGGAAACCGCGTTTAATTCTGGGGAATACCAAAAAGCGAGCCAACTTCAATATCAAGATATTCCTTTGCTTGAAAAGAAGATTAAAACGCTTGAAGACCGCGTTCCTCATTCCAAGATGCTCTCTGAGATTGTCACTGAAGAAGAGATTGCCTATATCATTTCAAAAAACACGAATATCCCAATTTCCAAAATTATGAAGGGCGATAAAGAAAAAGTTTTAGCGCTTAAAGAGACGTTAAAGAAACGCGTCATTGGACAAGATGAAGCGATTGAACTTGTAAGTGACGCCATTATTCGACAACGAGCGGGCATTAAAGATGAACGCCGACCGATCGGATCTTTCCTATTTTTAGGTCCCACCGGCGTTGGTAAAACCGAAGTCGCGCGGTCGCTCGCCGAAGCCTTGTTCGATAATGAAAACAATATTATCCGGATTGACATGAGTGAATACATGGAGAAATTTTCCGTTTCCCGGTTAATCGGTGCGCCCCCTGGATATGTTGGATATGAAGAAGGGGGTCAATTGACAGAGAAAGTCAGGCGTGCTCCTTATAGCATTGTCTTATTCGATGAAATCGAAAAAGCGCATCCGGAAGTGTTTAATTTGCTACTCCAGATGATTGATGACGGTCGTTTGACAGATTCCCAAGGGCGCATGGTTGATTTTAAAAATACGATTATCATCATGACTAGTAACCTTGGTAGTGAATACTTATTAAATAATGATCGCGAAAAGGTCAATGAACTATTAAGAATGACCTTTCGACCGGAATTCCTTAATCGAATTGATGAAATTGTTTATTTCTCACCATTAGGAAAAGAGGTCCAAGTTCGAATTGTTGATAAGATGCTAAATGAATTAGCAAACCGTCTATTAACTCAATACATCAGTGTTTCATTTACCGATGCTTTAAAGAACTACATCATTAACGAAGCATATTCGTTTGAATATGGGGCACGACCCATTAAGCGTTTTATTCAACGCGATATCGAAACGATAATCGCTCGAGCAATAATTGCTGGAACGATTGATACATCACGGAAATTTGTAATCGACTATAAAGACGAAAAACTGTTAATAAGCTAATTGAAATATCGTTATTATCTTTTTGAGGGGCTGTTCGAAAACTCATAGGTAGAAATGAGTGAAAAAGAACGTCCCTTTTT
>WOYI010574916.1_pt1 | contig 17112 bp, 12 predicted proteins | sample 6423411 | NCBI WGS metagenome assembly WOYI01 (sample SAMN13441803, study PRJNA592873) | oil field metagenome | biome: oil field; feature: oil-well bore; material: oil-contaminated soil; isolation source: oil-contaminated soil from oil-well borehole | place: Germany: Wietze | collected 2016-10-18 ...
TGACGCACATGCCGACCAGGTCGATGCCGATGGTGTCGTGGCGGCCCAGCTGCTGCGCCAGCTTGAGCTTGGTGCCCACGCCGTCGGTGCCGGAGACCAGCACCGGCTCCCTGTAGCGGGTGCCGAGGTTGAACAGGCCGCCGAAACCGCCCAGCCCGCCCATCACCTCGGGACGAAAGGTGCGCTTGACCAGCGGCTTGATGCGTTCGACCACGGCATTGCCGGCGTCGATGTCGACGCCGGCGGCGCGGTAGGTGAGGGCGTCGGACATGGCAGGAACCCGCGTCGATAAACGGACGATGATAGACGCTGGGGGCCGGATTGGGCAGACTTCGCGGGACGCTTTCCAAGGATCTCACGCCCCCATGCGCCTGTTCCGCCTGCTGTCGATCCTGTTCGTGTTCAGCCTTGCCGGGCTGCCGGTCCTCCATGCGCAGGGAGCGCCAGTTTCCGATTCGCCCTACACGGTCACCCTGCCGGTGACCGACACCGGCGAGGCGCAGCGTGACGCCACCTTCGCCAGCGCGCTGGGCCAGGTGCTGGCACGCGTTGCAGGCGGCCAGGACCTGCGCGGCAAGCCCGGCTACGACGACGCCATCAAGGGCGCCGCCGGCCTGGTCAGCAACTACCAGTACCGGCGCGCCGGTGACGGTGTCGCCTTGCAGGTCACCTTCGATCGCGGCGCGGTGAACCACCTGATCGGCCAGCTCGGCGCGCCCGCCGCCGGCGTGAAGCCGCCCGTGCTGCTGCTGGTGCAGGGCACCGATGGCCGCCTGCTCGGCGGCGACTCGCTGGACGCGCTGGCGAAATCCGCCGCGGCGCAGGGTTACGGCGTGGTCTTTCCCGAGCCCGCCCAGCCGCCGTCGCTGGACCGCGTGGCGGCGGTCGATCCGGCCGCGATGGCGGATCTCACCGCGCGCTACAAGACCGGCCTGGTGCTGCTCGGGCGGCTGCATCCGGGCAGCGTCGACTGGACCCTGATCTCCGGTGGCGTCGCGCAGAGCTGGAGTGACAGCGGCCCCACCGAGGATGCGATGTTCGCGGCCGCCGGCGACGCGATGGCCGCGCGCATCGGCAAGCAGCTCAACGTGATCGGTGCCGGCAGCAGCGAGGGCACGCTGTGGGTCGAAGGCATGCGTTCGGCGATGGACTACGCGCAGTTGCTCAACGTGCTGCGCAATGACCCGGCAGTGCGCAAGGTGGGCACGGTGGGCGCCAAGGGCGACGGCGTGCTGCTGCAGGTCACCTCGGCGCTGCCGCTCGGTGCGCTGGCCTCGAACCTGGCTGCCGGTGGCCGCCTGCTGCAGGCATCGACGGCGCACCCCGGTGCGGACGCCAGCCTGCGCTGGTTGCACTGAATGCGTTCGCTGCCATCGGCCGAGCACGCCCCCGGAGCAAGGCCATGAACGCCCGGGAATCCCGCCGCTGGCAGTTGCTGGCCATCGTGGCCGTCATCGGCTACCTGATCTATCTGCTGGCGCCGGTGCTGATGCCGTTCGCGCTGGCCGGCATGCTCGCCTACCTCGGTGATCCGCTGGCGGACCGGCTGGAGAAGCTCGGGCTCGGTCGGACGCTGGCGGTCACCATCGTGTTCGTGGTGATCCTGTTGTTGACCACGGGCGCATTGCTGCTGCTGATCCCGCTGATCTCGCGCCAGGTCGACAACCTCATCCAGAACCTGCCCAGCTACGGTGCGTGGATTCGCGACACCGCCGTGCCGTGGGTGCAGGCCAAGCTGCGGCTGGACCCGCACACCTTCGACACCGGCCGCGTGATGGATGCGCTGAGGGAGCACATCGGCTCCATCGGCAGCGTGATCGGCAAGCTCTCGCGTTCCGGCATGGGCGTGCTGATGTGGCTGACCAACCTGGTGCTGATCCCGGTGGTGGCGTTCTACCTGCTGCGTGACTGGGACCGGCTGGTGGCCTGGATCGACGCCGTGCTGCCGCGCTCGATCGAGCCGACCGTGGCACACCTGGCGCGCGAGTCGGACAAGGTGCTCGGCGCCTTCGTGCGCGGCCAGCTGCTGGTGATGCTGGCGCTGGGCATCTTCTACGGCGCCGGACTTGCGCTGGCCGGGCTCTCCGTCGGTCCGCTGATCGGCATGGTCGCCGGCCTGCTCAGCTTCGTGCCCTACCTGGGCTTCATCATCGGCTTCGGCGCGGCGCTGATCGCGGTGCTGGTGCAGTATGGCGACTGGGCGCACCTGCTGCTGGTGTGCGGCGTGTTCGTGGTTGGCCAGTTGCTCGAAGGCTACGTGCTGGTGCCCAAGCTGGTCGGCGACAAGATCGGCCTGCATCCGGTGGCGGTGATTTTCGCGGTGCTCGCCGGCGGCTATCTGTTCGGCTTCCTCGGCGTGCTGCTGGCGCTGCCGGCGGCCTCGGTGATCCTGGTGCTGCTGCGCTATCTCACCGAGCGCTATCGCAGGAGTGAGTTGTATACCGAGACGGGCGGGGACGATCCAGTCATCGCCGAGGTCGAGGTCACCGTGACCTCCGACGAAGGCGAAGTCCACGCCGAAGCGCATCTGCCGGCTTCGGGCCGCCACGGACCTCCGCCGACCGCGCCATGACCGCCCAGTTGCCGCTTGCCCTGCGCTGGCCGCGTCGCCAGCGGTTCGAGCATTTCCACGCCGGCGCCCACAACGCCGCCGCGCTGGCTGCGGTGCAGGCGCTGGCCGGCGCGCCCGGATCGCCGTGGGTCTACCTGCATGGACCGACAGGGAGTGGCCGCAGCCATCTGCTGCTCGCCGCGGCGCAGGCGGCCAGCGCCGCCGCTCGCCGCGTGCAGTACCTGCCGCTGGCCACCCTGGCCGATCGCGCCGCCGCCCTGCGTGGCGTGGCAGGCAGCGAGTGGCTGGCGCTGGACGACCTGGATGCGCTCGCCGGCGAACCCGACGCCGAGCACGCACTGTTCGACCTCTACAACCGCACCCGTGCCGACGGCGGCGCCATGCTGTTCGCAGCGGCGGCCATTCCGTCGGAGCTTGGCATCGCGCTGCCGGACCTGCGCTCGCGCCTGGGCGCCTGCACGCAGTTCGCGCTCAAGACCCTGGACGACGCCGAGCGCCGCCACGTGCTCAAGGCGCAGGCGGCGGCCCGTGGCATCGAGCTGGACGAACCCGTGCTCGACTGGCTGTTCGCCCGCTACGCCCGCGACCTGGGCGCGCTGCTGCAGCTGCTCGACCGACTCGATGTGGCTTCGCTGGCGGCGCAGCGGCGGATCACCGTGCCGTTCCTGCGCGGCTTCCTGCGCGAGAGTGAATCAACGCCCCAGGATTGAACTCTCACCTTGTTCGGCAGTTAGCCGAATGCAGGTTGGGCCGAGCGCAGTAACGATCATCTTGTCCATCTCGGCGAAATTTGCCTGGAACCATTCGCGCAATCTGGGCCCGCCCATGATGCGTGGAGTATGGTTGAGATTGGCTCGTCGGTTGATCGATCCGATAATTGGTTCGGGATCATCGCCGCAGTGGATTTCGATCGTGGCGCCATCGGCACCGATCCATTGCTGGGCTGAAACGCCCACGTTGAAGAAGCCGTTCCTGCGATAAGTGGGCTGTAGCGTGATGGCGAATGGCGTGCTCGGTGCGCACTGCGATTCCGCAACGGTTTCCAGCACGTCAGCTATGGCTTCCCTGAGCGACTCGGCAGTTTTCGCGCCATTCCATGGTGGATGGAGTTGCTCAATGATGCTGTCCTCAAGTGCTGCCGCGAGATTCAGCCGGAATGATCCGAGCCGGTGATGGCCGGGATCGGGCAACGCAAGAATTTCGACGGTAACGCCTTCGTCCAAGAGAGATGAGATCGCGGCATTGTTCCGCACCTTGGTCCGCTGAGATGACGCCGGGCGGCGATAGCTGCGCAATCTTCCGGGTAATGTCTGCGTGGTCTTGCCAACGTATTCCACTTCGCCATTCGCTACGAAGGCATGGCGCGCATTGGCGTGCGGCAACTCTTTACAGTAGCTCGAATGCCAGCCCCGAATCGTTGCGAATCCAATGACCCACGATGTCGGATCCGATACCGAGCGGGCGATCCATGGGAACCCCCACAGGCGATGGTCGATAATATCAATCGTTCGTTCAGGCCTTGAGCAGCGCCGGCGTGGCGTTCGCGCCGATCGCGTCGACCATCGCCTTGGCCACGTTGAGGTTGCCGGCGATCAGGTTGCCGCTGGCGGGGATGCCGTCGCGGCCGGCGAAGTCGCAGTAGCGGCCGCCCGCCTCGTGCACCAGCAGCACGCCGGCGGCCATGTCCCAGGGCTTGAGGCCGATCTCGAAATAGCCGTCGTAGCGGCCGGCGGCGGTATAGGCCAGGTCCAGCGCGGCGGAGCCCGAGCGACGGATGTCCTCGGCCTGGCCGAGGATCGCCCGGGTCATGTCCAGCTGCGAGGTGAGATGCGCACGCTGGCGGTAGGGGAAGCCGGTGGCGATCATCGCGCCGCCCAGGTTCTCGCGCTTGCCCACGCGGATGCGGCGATCGTTGAGGAAGGCGCCATCCCCCTTGCTGGCGGTGTACAGCTCGTCGCGCAGCGGGTCGAACACCACGCCGTGCACCGGCACGCCCTTTTCCAGCAGGGCGATGGAGACGGAGAAATGCGGGATGCCGCGCAGGTAGTTGTGGGTGCCGTCGAGCGGGTCGATCACCCACTGCAGCGGGCCCTTGCCGATGGCGCCGCTTTCCTCGCCGAGGATGGCGTGGTCGGGGTAGGCGCGGCGCAGTTCCCTGATGATCTCGGCCTCGGCCAGCTTGTCGACTTCGGAGACGAAATCCATCTGCTGCTTCTCGACGATGTTCAGCCCGTCGATGCGGTTCATGTAGCGCAGGATGATGTTTCCTGCAGCGCGCGCGGCGCGCGCCGCGATGGTGACGGCGGGTCTGGGCATGGCTTCGGCTTTGTGAAAAGAACGGATCAGCGGCCGCGCAGTCTAGCAGAGGCGCTCGCCGCCGGCAGGTCGCGGCGCGGCGGGCCGTCCGGGAAAGGGCGGGCGGGGCGCCTTCTCCACTATCCTTGCTGCCCGTTTTTGTCCGGATGGCTCCGCATGCTCGACCTCGCCCCGCTGTTCCGCTTCGTGCTGGTGCGTACCTCGCATCCGGGCAACATCGGCAGCGCCGCGCGGGCGATCCGCACGATGGGCTTCACCCGGCTGAGCCTGGTGGCGCCGCACCGCTTTCCCGACCCCGAGGCATCGGCGCTGGCCGCCGGCGCCGATGACGTGCTGCAGTCCGCCCCGGTGCATGAGGGGTTGGTCGACGCGCTGGCTGGCAGCACCTTCGCGCTGGGTTTGTCCGCGCGCCGGCGCGGCGTGAACCTGCCCGAGCTCAGTCCGCGCGAAGGCGTGGCGCAGGCGCTGGCCGCGGCCGCCCGGGGCGGGCAGGTGGCGCTGGTGTTCGGCAATGAGCGCACCGGCCTGGAGAACGAGGAGCTGGCCCGCTGCCATGTGATGGTGCGCATCCCCAGCGTGGAGGATTTCAGCTCGCTCAACCTCTCTCAGGCGGTGCAGGTGATGGCCTACGAACTGCGCCTGGCCCTGCTGGGCGACGCGTTGCCCGAGGCCCCGCCGCTGCACGAGGAGCCGCCGGCCGACGCGGAGAAGATGGAGCGCTTCTACGAGCACCTGGCGCAGACGCTGGACGACATCGACTTCCACAAGGGCCGCACGCCGACCACGATCATGCTCAGGCTGCGCAAGCTGTTCCAGCGTGCGCAGATGAGCGAGCGCGAGCTGCGCGTGCTGCACGGCATCTTCGCCGACGCGCAGCGCATGGCCCAGCTGGCCGGCGAGCGCGGCAAGTCCTGATCTGCTGATCCGCTGATCCGGTGTGGCCGGGCACGCGGGCTCAGCCGCCGCGCGTGGCCTCGTCGTCGGCGTTGTCCGCTGCGGTGGTGCGCGCCACCAGCAGCTTGTCGATGCGCGCGCCGTCCAGGTCCACCACCTCGAAGCGCACGCCGCGCCAGGCGAACACCTCGCCCACCTGCGGGATGTGCCCCAGCGCGGTCATCACCATGCCGGCCACGGTGCGGAAATCGTGCTTGTCCTCGCCGGGCAGCTCGCCCACGCGCAGCAGCTCGCGCAGGTCGTCGGTGGACAGCGTGCCGTCCACCAGCCAGCTGCCGTCCTCGCGGCGCACGATCGGCGAGTGCTCCTCGCCGCCGCTGCCGTGGCCGAGCTGGGCCACGCCGACCACCGCCGAGAGCAGGTCGTTGATGGTGACCACGCCCTCGATGTCGCCGTATTCGTCCACCACCAGCGCCATCGGCGTCTCGGCGTCGCGGAATTCCTCCAGCAGGTCCAGCGCGCGCCCGGTGGCCGGCACGTAGAGCGGCTTGGACAGATGCCGAAACAGGTCCGGCATGCCCTGGCCGAGGTCGGCCAGCAGGCTCTTCACCTCCACCACGCCCACGATGTCGCTCTCGTCGCCGCGGTACACCGGGTAGCGGGAGTATGGCGTCTCGCGCAGCACCTCCAGGTTCTCCGCCAGCGGCGCGGCGATATCCAGCCAGGCGATGCGCATGCGCGGGGTCATCACGCTGTCCACCGTGCGGTCACCCAGGCGCAGCGCGCGGTTGACCATGTTGTGCTCGTCGGCGTCCAGCACGCCCTGCTCGGCGCTCTCGGCCACCAGCAGGCGGATCTCTTCCTCGGTCACCGCGCTGTGGCCCTTGTCGGTGACCCGCAGCAGCCTGAGCACCAGCGAACTGCACACGTTGAGCAGCCACACGAACGGTGCGCAGATCCGCGAAAGCACCAGCATCGGCATGCCGACCACCATCGAGGCGGTCTCGGGGGCGGCCAGGGCGAGGCGCTTGGGTACCAGCTCGCCGAACACGATCTGGATGAACGAGATGGTCACGAAGCCCAGCGTGAACCCCAGTGCATGGGCATAAGGCTCCAGCCAGGCAGCGCCGCCACGATGGAGCGCATCGGCCATGTGGTTGCCCAGCGCATCGCCGGCCAGCGCGCCAGTGAGCAGCATCACGAGGGTGATGCCGACCTGCACGGTGGAAAGAAAGCGCTCCGGCGCCTCGGCCTGGCCCAGCGCCACGCGGGCGCGCCGGCTGCGGTCGGCCAGCTGCTTGAGGCGGCTCTTGCGCGAGGCCACCAGCGCCATTTCCGACAGCGCGAAGAACCCGTTGCACAGCGAGAGCACGAAGACGAGCGCGATTTCGGTCAGCATCGCGCGGCCGGGGATGGTCGGGACATGGGCGCAGTGTAGGGCGAGGATCGCCCCGGATCACGCCCGGCGCCCTGTGGCGGGGACGGACGGTCCTGTAACATAAACGTCATTTATGCCCGTCCGAAGGTGTCCCGGATGTTTTCCCTGCAAGCGATGTTTGGCAAAGGCGACCGCTTCTACGGCCTGCTCGAACAGAGCGCCGAAGCGGCCTGCGAAAGCGCCCGCGCCCTGCGCGAACTCGTCAGCCAGACCGACCGCGCCCCGGTGATGGCCGCCTTCGCCTCCAGCCGCGCGCGCGAGAAGGCGCTGGCCGCGCAGATCAGCGAGGCGCTGGTGAACACCTTCGTCACGGCGCTCGATCGCGAGGACATCGAGGCGCTGAATTCGGCGCTGTACAAGATTCCCAAGACGGTGGAGAAGTTCGCCGAGCGCTACGCCATCGTGGTGGATCGACTGCAGGGCGTCGATTTCGCCCAGCGCGCGCTGGTGCTGGAACGCTCCGCCGAGGTGGTGGTGGAGATGATCGGCGAGCTGCGCCGCGGCCTGCGCATCGATCCGGTGAAGAAGCTGCAGGACCGCCTGCAGGCGCTGGAATCCGAAGGCGACAAGATGCTGCTCGCGCCGTACCGCAACCTCTATGTAGAGGGCGGCGACGTGATGCGCGCGATGCTGGCCAAGGACCTGTTCGAGCTGATCGAGAAGGCCATCGACAAGTGCCGCGACGTCGGCAACGTCGTGTACTCGATCGTGCTGAAGAGCTCCTGAGGGCGCCGCCGTGCCGCTGACGCACAAGCTTCGTGCCGCCCACGGGAGCCGCGCATGAGCATGGGCATGGTGGTGCTGGTCCTGCTGATTGCCCTGGCCTTCACCTACATCAACGGGTTCCACGACACCGCCAACTCGATCGCCACCGTGGTCGCGACCAAGGTGCTCACGCCGGGCCAGGCCGTGTTGATGGCGGCGGTCACCAACATGGTCGGCGCGCTGTGGGGCACCGCCGTGGCAGTGACCATCGCCAAGGGGCTGATCGACATCCACGTGGTCGATGTGGGCCCGCAGCTGCTGGTCTGCGCGCTGCTCTCGGCGATTGCCTGGAACCTGCTCACCTGGTGGCTGGGCCTGCCGTCCAGCTCCAGCCATGCCCTGGTCGGCGGGCTGGTGGGTGCGGCCGTGGCCGGGGCCGGCAACAACTTCGGCGCGGTGATCTGGGCCGCCGGCAGCTGGTGGTCGGGCAGCGGCGTGATCCCCAAGGTGATCGTGCCGATGGTGGTGTCGCCGCTGATGGGCTTCGTGCTCGGCTTTGCCTTGATGGGGGCGCTGTACGCGCTGTTCTCGTGGCTGGCCAACCGCACCGGCTTCCTCAAGCGCTTCGGCCGCACGCCGTTCGTCAACGCGCTGTTCGGCAAGGCGCAGATCGTCTCGGCCGCGGCGATGGGCATCTCCCACGGCATGAACGACGCGCAGAAGAGCATGGGCATCATCGCGCTGGCGCTGGCCGGCGCCACCAGCGCCGGGCGGTTCGATCACCTGCCGGACTGGCTGCACTTCCTGCGCATCACCTCCGACGCCAGCCATCCGTTCGTGGTGCCGGCGTGGGTCGCCGTGGTGTGCGCGCTGACCATGGCGGCGGGCACCGCCGGCGGCGGCTGGCGCATCATCCGGACGCTCGGCCACAAGATGGTCAAGCTGCATCCGATCAACGGCTTCGCCGCGGAAGGCAGCTCGGCGGCGGTGATCCTGTTCGCCTCGTCGCTGGGCATCCCGGTATCGACCACGCACAACGTGTCCGCCTCGATCATGGGCGTGGGCGCGGCCAAGCGCTTCAACGCGATCCGCTGGACGGTGGTCGAGCGCATGGTGTGGTCGTGGATCCTCACCCTGCCGGTGACGGCGCTGCTGGCCTATGCGCTGGTGCGTCTGGCGCAGGGCCGGGGCTGAGCGCCCACCGAAAAGGTCACGCTCGCGTTTGCCCTGATTCTGACCGGCGCGGCTCACCGCCGCCATGAACCGCACGCTGGAGACCACCGACGTGCCGTTCGGCAAGGTGGTGCGGCCGCTGCATTTCCGCCAGCGCACGCTGTCGGCCGAACTGCTCTGGTCGCCGCTGCCGGACGGCTGGGAGCGTGCCGACGCCTTGCCGGCCGATCGACCGGGATCGCTGGCGATGCCGCATCGCCTGTTGCAGCACCGGGCGATGCTGGTCGACGGCGACGGCCGCCCGTTCAGCGCGCTGATCGAGACCTATGCCGAGCAGGGGCTGGCGTTCGATCCAGCGCGGGCGTCACCCTAAAGCCGGCGCGTTCCCGGCCGCTATCGGAGTGCCTGCCGCGGAGTCTCCGCACCGGATCGCCAGGGACCGACATGACCGAGCCCGACCTCAGCCAACGGCCCTACCGCCGCCCGCCGATGACGCGTGGGGTCGATCCCCAGCGCATGAACTGGCTGTGGCGGCTGATCTGCGAGCTGGGCGCGGTGGATGCACCGGAAGTGATGGAAGCGCTGCACGCCGCCCAGGTGCCGGTGGACCTGCGCCGAGTGAAGCGCTGGACGGTGAGCGATCGCGAGGCCTCGTTCTTCCCCATCACACTGGCCGAGCTCGAGCGCAACCTGCGCTCCGTGCTGGCGCTGCGCCTGGCTGTTCGCCAGGCGCAGCCGCAGCCGCAGCACGCCTCCGCCGCGCCGGCCGCCGCGCCGCAGGCCGAGCTGGACGTCGGCGCGCCGCACGATGGCGACGGCGAAGATGGCGTCGATCCTGCCCGGCTCGAGTGGTGAGCCGCCGCTGATTCCGCCGCGTCGCAGCTCCTGCGATGCGCTTCGGCTGTGCTGTGCGTCCACCGCGCACGGCTATCATCCCGACGATGCACACCGCCCCCAAGGACGAATTCGGCCACGGCCTCGTGATCTACCGCGCGAGCCGGCTCGAGGCCCTGCTCGACCCGCTGCGCCGGCTGCTCGACAGCGCGCCGCCGGCGCACGTGCTGGCGCCGCAGACGGTGATCGCTGCGCATCCGGGCATGCGGCACTGGCTGGCCGGCGCGCTGGCGCACAAGCGCGGCACGGGTGGCATCGTGGCCAACCTGCGCATCTCGTTGCCCAGCAGCTGGCTGGACGATCTGGCGCTGGGGGTGCTGGGCAGTGGCGCGGTGGCGCTCACGCCGTACCGGCGCGACCGCCTGCGCTGGCGCATCCACGAGCAGCTGCCGGCGATCGACGATGCCTGCGTGCGGGGCTATCTCGTCGGCGGCGACGCGGCCCGGCGGCGCTACCAACTGGCCGACCGGCTGGCGCGCATCTACACCCAGTACCTGGTCTACCGGCCGGACTGGCTCGACGCCTGGGAGCACGGCCGCGACGACCTGCCGGAATCCACCTTCATGGCGCCGCTGTGGCACCAGTTGCGGGCGGACATCGGCCTGCCGCACCGCGGCGAGCGCGTGCAGGCGCTGGTGCGCGAACTGGCGCGCGATCCCGCCCGCCACGCCAGCGACGAGCCGCTGCACCTGTTCGGCATCAGCCACCTCGCCCCGGCCGAGCTGGCCCTGCTGCGCGCGGTCAGCCGGCTGCGCCCGGTGATCCTCTACGTGCCCGACCCGTGTCGCGAGTTCTGGGCCGGCCTGCACGGCGAGCACGAGCAGCTGCGCGAACTGGCCCGCAGCACGGATTTCGGCGCGGCCTCCGAGCAGTACTTCCTGCAGATGGGCCACCCGCTGCTGGCCGCGTGGGGGCGCATGGGCCAGCACTTCATGCTGAACCTGCAGCACGTCGACGACGCCATCGCGATGGACGTGCGCCACTGGCAGGACGAGGCGGAACAGGGGGGCGAGGGCAACGGCCTGTTGCAGCGGCTGCAGGAGAGTCTGCGCGCGCTCGATCCGGGGCTGATCGCGCCGCTGCAGGGCGGCAGCGCAGCGGCGCTGGCCGACCGCTCGCTGCGCGTGCACCTGTGCCACACCCGCCTGCGCGAGCTGGAGGTGCTGCGCGATGCCTTGCTCGCCGAGCTGGCCGCGCGGCCGCAGCTCAAACCCGCCGATATCGTGGTGATGGCGCCGGACATCGCCGCCTACGTGCCGCTGCTGCCGGCGGTGTTCGGCGAGGCCGGCCACCATCACGGACCGCTGCCGTATCACCTGGCCGACGTCGCGGTGGCCCGCACGCATCCGTTGCTCGATGCCTTCAGCCGGCTGCTGGCGGTGCCCGAGTCGCGCCTCAGCGCGCCGGAACTGCTCGACCTGATGCAGGTGCCGGAGGTCGCCCGCGCGCTGGGCCTGGGCGAGGGCGACCTCGACACGCTGGCCGGCTGGTTGCGTCAGGCGCGCGTTGCCTGGGCGCTGGACGGCACGTTCCGCGAGGGCTTCGGCGTGCCCGGCATCGACGAGCACACCTTCGCCTGGGGCATGGATCGCCTGCTCGCCGGCTACGTGCTGGGCGACACCGACACCGGCGAGCACGGCTGGATGCTGCCGGACGGCGAGCTGTGGCCGGTGGAGGGCGTGCACGGTCCGCAGGCGGCGATCCTTGGTGCACTGGATCGCTTGCTGCTGGCGCTGGCCGAGCTGCATCGCGACGCCGCCGAGCCGCGCACCGCCTCGGCCTGGGCGACGCGGCTGGAGCATCTGCTCGACATGTTGTTCCGCATCGACCCGCGCGACCGCGAGGCGGTCGAGGCGCTGTCGCTGCTGCGCCGCTTCCTGCAGGCGACCCGGGTGGAGGCTGCCGACTGCGGGCTCGATCCGCTGCTGGATTTTGCGGTGGTGCGCGAGGTATTGCGCGAGCGACTCGCCGCCGCGCCGGAGCGCCAGCGCTTCCTGCTCGGCGGCGTCACCTTCTGCGGCATGGTCCCGCAGCGGGCGATCCCGTTCCGGGTGGTCGCCGTGCTCGGCCTCAACGACGGCGAGTTCCCGCGCAGTCCGGGCGACGCCGGGCTGGACCTGATGCAGCGCCACCGCCGCCTCGGCGATCGCGACGTGCGCAGCGACGACCGCTACCTGTTCCTGGAAACCGTGATGGCCGCGCGCGAGGTGCTGCACCTGTCGTACATCGGCGAAGGCGTGCGCGACGGCAAGCCGCGCAACCCGGCCGCGCCGCTGGCCGAGCTGCTGCAGTGCCTGGACGACCAGGCCGGCCTGCGCGGTATCGACGCCGACGAGGACGAGCAACCGCCGGCCCCCGGCGCACCGCGCACGATCCACCGGCCGTGGCGCATCAAGCATCCGCTGCAGCCGTTCGACCGGCGCTACTTCGACGGCGGCGATCCGCGCCTGTTCACCTTCGACGGCGGCAGCGCCGGCATGGTGGCCGGCCAGCCGGCGGCGCCGTTCCTCGATGCCGGCGGCGACGGCGGCGGCGGCGAAGTGCCGGGGCCCATCGCCCTGCGCGAGGTGCAGGCCTACTTCCGCGATCCCGCGCGGCAGCTGCTGGCGCAGCGGCTCAACATCCGCCTCGACGCGCTGGAGGACGACCGCCTGCAGGCCGACGAACCGCTGCAGCCCGGCCTCAGCGCGCTGGACCAGATCGGCCGCCGGCTGTGCTTCGACGCCCTGGGTGCGGGCCGTTTCGACCTGCCGGCGCAGCCGCCGGCATGGCTGCGGCTGAGCGGCCTGCTGCCCGCTGGCCGACTCGGACAGGACGCTTGGGTGAAGGAGTGCACGGCAGTGAACGCGCTGCTGGCGGCCGCGCGGGTGCACCCGATGTTTGCCGGCGCGCTGCCGCAGCGCCAGCCCCGCGCCTTGGCTCTCACAGTGGGCGAGCACACCGTGGAAGGCGCGCTGGAGCGCGTGTTCGCCACCGACGAGGCGCTGTGGCTGTTCGACGCCTGGCCGGGCAAGAAGCCGGCGTCGCTGACCTTCGCCCAGCGTGTGCCGCTGTTCCTCGACTGGTCGCTGCTGCGGCTGGCGGTCGAACCGGCCACGCCCGTGCGGGTGGCGGTGTTCACCGCCGATGTGGACGCTGATCTCGGCCTCCCATTCAATGTGTGGGACGAGGCGCTGCAAGCCGCCTCGCCCGACTCGGCGCGCGCGATGCGTGACGCGCTGGCCGCGCGCGTCGCCGCGCTGCTGTCGATCTGGCAGCAGGCGCAGCGCCAGCCGCTGCCGTATTTCCCGCGCACCAGCTGGGCCGCGCTGGACGACCAGCCCGATGCCGCGCGGCAGGCGTGGGAGGGCGGCTTCGGCACCGGCGAGCGCGATTACGCGCCCGGCTATGCGCGCCTGCTCGCCGGCGAGATGAATTTTGCCGACGGCGAGCGCGATCACGCGGACTTGCAGGCGCTGGCCGCGCGGCTGGCGCAGCTGATCGACCCGGCCACGCTGGACGAGGTGGCCCCATGAGCGGCACCGCCGAACACGCCGCGTCGCTGGACTGGGCCCGCCTGCAGCTGGCCGGCGACGGCCGCACCCTGATCGAGGCCAGCGCCGGCACGGGCAAGACCTGGACCATCGCCGTGCTCTACCTGCGCCTGCTGCTGGAGCAGGGCCTGAGCCCGCGCGCGGTGGTCGTCACCACCTTCACCGACGCCGCGGCGCAGGAGCTGCGCGAGCGCCTGCGCGCCAGGCTGGTGTGGGGCGAGATGGCCGCGGCGGACTGGCGGGCCGGCGTCGCCGCCGGCGCCGCCGGCGCCGATCTCGCCTGGCTGCATGCGCGCTGGCAGGCCGATCCGGCGCAGGCCGAGCGCGACCGCCTGCGCCTGCGGCTGGCCCAGGCCGAGCTGGACCTGGCGCCGGTCGGCACCCTCCACAGCCTGTGCCGGCGCATCCTCGGCGAGTACCCGTTCGAGAGCGGCGCCGGTTTCCAGCTGGGCGAGATGGTCTCGTCCGAGGCGCTGCTCGACGAGTGCTCGGCCGACCTGTGGCGACGGCTGCAGCAGGGCGAGGTCGCGGTGCCGGAGGCGCCGGCGTCGCTGGCTGCGCTGCGTCGCCAGCTCAAGGCGTACCTGCAGCCCGGCGTGGCGCTGTGGGCGCCCGATGCGGCGTGCCTCGACGCCGAACTACCGCCCGCGCGCGCCGACGTGCTGGAGACCTTCGCCGCCGACAAGGCGAACTTCCTGCCGCGCAAGACCGCGCTGAAGAGCGCGCTGCAGGCACTGGCGCAGTGGCTGCGCGCTCGCGGCGAGCCGCCCGGGGCATCGGTGATCGCCAACCTGCTCGCCGCGGCAGCGGATGCCCACGGACAACTTTCCGCTGATGCACTGGCCGCCCCCGGCACGGACGACCTGCTCGCCTTCGCTGCCCGCGCCGGCCGCCTGTTCGAATACGCCGCCAAGGCCGATCACGTGCGCGCCTGGCAAGGCTGGCTGGCCCAGGTGCACATGTGGCGCGAGGAACGCCTCGCCGCGCGTGGCCAGCTCAGTTTCGACGAGCTGATCGCCCGCGTCGGCACCGCGCTGGCGCGCGAGGATCGCGTGCTGGCCGATCGTCTGCATGCGACCTGGCCGGTGGCGCTGGTGGACGAGTTCCAGGACACCGACGGCCAGCAGTACGACATCCTGCGCGCGATCTACAGCGACGCGGCCGGCCGGCCGCGCGGGCGGCTGGTGATGATCGGCGACCCCAAGCAGGCGATCTACCGCTTCCGCGGCGGCGACATCCACACCTACCTGCGCGCCGCCGACGGCGCCGACCAGGTGCTGCGGCTGGACACCAACCACCGCTCCGCGCGCCCGCTGGTGGCGGCGCTGAACCAGTTCTACGCCGCCGCGGGCGAGGTTTTGAGCGCCGATCCGGCCGGGCGCATCCGCGTCGAGCCGGTGCGGGCCAGCGGCCGTCGCGACGGCGCGCCGTACACCATCGACGGCGCGCCGGTGGCGCAGCCGCTGCAGTTGCACTGGCAGGCGGACTATCCGGCGTCGGTCCCCGCGCGCTCACGCGAGGCGCTGGATGCCTGCGCCCGGCAGATCGCCGAGCTGCTGGCCTCCGGTCGGCATCGCATCGGCGACCGCGCCGTGCAGCCGGGCGACATCGCCGTGCTGCTGCCGGGCAATCAGGACATCGTCGAGCTGCGCGCGCGGCTGCAGCGGCTGGGCGTGCCGTGCGTGGGCGCGGGGCGTTCCAGCGTGTTCGCACTGGACGTGGCGCGCGAGCTGCAGATCCTGCTCTACGGCATCGACCACGCCAGCGACGAGGGTGCGCTGCGCGCGGCGCTGGCGACGCGGCTGTACGGTCTGTCGTTCCACGCGCTGAAGGCGCTGCGCGAACAGCCCGAGGCCTGGCTCGATGACGAGCAGCAGTTCCAGCAGTGGCGACAGCGCTGGCGGCGCGAGGGTGTGCTGTCGGTGGTGCGTGAGATCATCAAGCACGCCGCGCGCATGCTGCTGGCCGGCGACGACGGCGAGCGCACGCTCACCGACCTGCGTCACCTGGGCGAGCTGCTGCAGGCGCAGTCCGAGCAGCTGCACGGCAGCGAACAGCTGCTGGCCTGGTTCGCCCGCCAGCGCGAGGGCGAGGCCGCCGGCGGCGATGCGGCGGACGAACAGCAGCTGCGCATCGAATCCGACGCCCGGCGCGTGCGCCTGATGACCCTGCACGCGAGCAAGGGCCTGGAGTTCAACCTGGTGTTCCTGCCGCTGATGTGGGATCACACCCGCAATGTCAACGACACCTTGCCGGTGATCGACGAGCCGCTGTGCGGCCGGCGCGTGATCGGCTTCGGCAGGGCGGCCAAGGCGCAGTACGACCGCGAGGGCCAGGACGAGCGCTTCCGCGTGCTGTACGTGGCGCTGACCCGCGCCGTGCATGCCTGCCACGTCTACGTGCTGCCGCCGGCGCGGCCGGCGCGGGCCAACAGCGACAAGCCGGCGGGCGATCCCGAGCGCGCGCCGCTGGACGTGTCGATCGAGCGGCTGCTCGCCGCGCAGGCGGCCGGCCTCGACCTTGCCGCAACGGCAGCGCAGCTCGGCTGGTCCGCCGAGGGCTGGCCGTGGCGCGCCGGTCGCCTTGCGCGGGAGGCGCCGCCGGAAGGGCCGCGCCTTGCGCGCAAAGAGCCGCCACCGCATCCGGATGCGCGCGTCTACAGCTTCTCCACCCTGGTTCGTGGCGCCCACGACGGCACGCTGGAAGACGCCGCCGCCAGTGACGAGGCGCCGGTGACCGATGCGCTTGCCGAGGCGCTGGACACCGCGCTGCCCATCACCGAGCCGGCACCACCGCATCCGGAGCTGCAGGCGCTGGCGGCGATCCGCGGTGCCGACATCGGCAACGCACTGCATGCGATGTTCGAACATCGCGCCATCGGCGAGCCGATGACCCGCCAGCTCGCCCTGATCGACCGCGAGCTGCGCGACGCCGGCGTGCCGCTGGACGAGCGTGAACGCCCGGCGCTGATCGAACGGATCGCGCGGCGGCTGCAGGGCAGCCTGGAGGCCGAGCTGCTGCCCGGCCTCGTGCTGGGCCAGCTGCCGCTCCAACGTCAGCTGGCCGAGATGGAGTTCCACTACCTGCTCGACGGCGCCTCGGTGGCGGCGCTGCGCGAGGCCTGCGCGCGCCATGGCGAGCCGGCGCTGGTGCCGTTCACCGCGGTCAACCAGCTGCGCGGGCGGATGAGCGGCAAGATCGACCTGATCATCGAGCACGACGGCCGCTTCCACGTGCTCGACTACAAGAGCAACTACCTCGGCGATCATCTGGACGGCTATACGGCCGAAGCGCTGCGTGCCGCGATGGACGACCACCAGTACCGCTTCCAGGCGCTGCTCTACACCGTGGCGGTGGACCGCATGCTGCGCCAGCGGCTGCCGGGCTACCGCCGCGAGCAACACCTGGGCGAGGCGATCTACCTGTTCGTGCGCGCGGCGGGGCTGGCGCCCAAGGCTGGCATCTGGCGCCACCGCTTCGACGATGCGCTGATCGACATGGCAGACAGGGCGCTTGCTGGATTATGATTGATTATGAATAAAAACATAAATTATGCATTCGCCATTATTGAGGCATAAAAGCATGAT
>WOYI011182515.1_pt1 | contig 17109 bp, 8 predicted proteins | sample 6423411 | NCBI WGS metagenome assembly WOYI01 (sample SAMN13441803, study PRJNA592873) | oil field metagenome | biome: oil field; feature: oil-well bore; material: oil-contaminated soil; isolation source: oil-contaminated soil from oil-well borehole | place: Germany: Wietze | collected 2016-10-18 ...
CAGCACCTACCAGGAGTTCCTTGCCCATCTCTCCCCTATCATCGACCCGGAGCTCGCTTCACCGCCAGAGGTCAGAAACATCGTCGGCATGACAGATTTCCAGGTCGAGATTTCGCTATCACGGCTCGTCGTCGCGCTCCGGATGGAGCACGTGGAGTACGAGCCCGAACAGTTTCCGGGCCTGGTCTACCGGGGCGAAGGGGGGACCGCCCTCATCTTCTCGTCGGGGAAGGTAATCCTCGCCGGATTCAAAGACCCGGACTCGATGGAGGCGTTCGCATCCGGACTGAAGGCAAAGATCAAGAATATCGTATAACGTTTACAGAAAATCTGCGAAGCACCGTCATCCCCAAAACGAGATGTGTATCCTTTCGAAGTACCGGTATGACGCCTGCATCATTGAACTAGAAATAAGCGTCTCATTTTGAACCACCCTAAGGCCCGGTGTCCACACGTAAAGACCGACACCACTCTTTTGTCCAATCCCGACCCCGTACCGCCCCGGTTAAACTCAAAAGGCTTATGGCGTCTCAAAATAAGCATTCACCTGTTCGCATGACCACTGCCTGAATTCGGGGGTTTTTATGCCGGGAAAAAGGAACACGTCAAAAACACAAAGCAACAATCTTCTCAAATTCGTTCATACCGCCGACCTGCACCTCGGAAGCCCGCTGGCCGTCATGGCCGGTAGCGGGGAGCGGGTTGCCTCACAATTGGCACGGGCCACATTCAAAGGGTTTGAAAACATCGTCGACCTCTGCATCCGGGAGGAGGTTGACTTCCTTCTGATATCCGGCGACATATACGACAGTGCCGACAGGGGGATCTACGAACAACTGACGTTCCGGAAATACCTTCAGAGACTCTCGGATTCAGGCATCCCGGTCTACCTGGCATTCGGCAACCATGACCCCCTCGACGGGTGGGCGGCCCGCATCGACTGGCCCGAAAACGTTCACGTGATGAGCGGTGATGAGCCCAAGTGTCTCTTCTTCAGGGGAGAGGACGGAAAAGAGGCGGCCATCGTCGGCGTGAGTTACCGGACGAGGGAGACCTACGACAACCTGGCAACACGGTTCCCGCTAAAAGAGAGGGACTGGCCGTTTACCATCGGGATGCTCCACTGCACGCTGGACGCAGGCTTCGGTCATGAGCCCTACGCTCCCTGCTCGTTGAACGACCTGGTCGAACGTGGCTACGACTACTGGGCGTTAGGCCATATTCATAAGCCGGGAGTCATCCGGAGGAGCGGACCTGCCGTTGTCTACCCGGGTAACCCCCAGGGGAGGGACATCGGAGAATCCGGCCCCCGGGGATGCTGCCTGGTATCCGTGGATACCGGACACAACGCCTACATACGGTTCGTCGAGACCGCATCCGTCCGGTGGGAAGAAGCCGAGGTCTCCATCGAGGAAGCTGAAACAGAAGGGGATCTCCTCGAGAGGATACACGACACCCTGACTCTGTTACGGAAGAATTCCCATGGACAGGCGGTCCTCTGCCGTCTCACCCTCACCGGGAGAGGGAGGGTTCACACATCGCTGGTCCGTGAGGGGACGATTCACCAGATCCTTCAGTCGTTCAGGGACGATGAAGGAGGAAAAGAGGCCTTCGTCCTCATCGAGAGGATTGTCGACAGGACCGAACCCCCCATCGACCGGGAGCTGGTCGCAACAAGAGTCGATATCGTAGGCGACGTGGTCCAGATCACCGACAGCATCCTCAAGAGCGATGAAGCCCTGCTCGCGCTCCAGCCTGTGCTCGCCGATCTCTTTTGGGGCGCGAAGGGACGGGATTACATCGTCGGACCGGACCAGGAAGAACTGCGAGAACTCGTGAGAGCTGCAGAAACCTATCTCCTGGATCAGTTTGTCGGAGATGAGCTGCCATGAAGATCAACGGGTTGTATATCGACGGATTCGGTATATTCCATGACACTGAATTCTCTTCGCTATCCCCGAAGGTGACAGTCGTTCGCGGACGTAATGAGTCGGGAAAAACGACACTCCTTGCATTTTTACGCCGCATGATCTTTGGATTCCCGAGAAAAGCGAAAGGAGTAAACCTGTACGAACCTCTGAACGGGGGAGTTCAGGGCGGCCGCCTCCTCATAGAATCCGGAGAGGGAGCCCAATACACGCTACAGAGGGATTCGGATAAAAAGGCTCCCCGGATATTGTTGCCGGACGGCTCGCACGCGAATATACCCCCTTCGAAACTTATCGGGTCGGCCGATCAGTCGTTCTTCGAGAACGTGTTTGCGTTTGGACTGGACGAACTACAGAACTTTGAGACGTTATCGGCAGAATCCATTCAGTCTCACCTCATGAGTGCAGGGGCGGGGATGACAAAGATCCCGATCCCCAACGTGCAGCAAGATCTGGCTACAAAAATAAGAAATCTATATTTCAAGGGGGAAAAGGGCGCTCCAACAATCTCAAAGAAGATCAAAGAGGTGAAGGAGCTCGAATCGGACCTGCGATCTCTCTCGAAGACGAAGGCGGAGTATGACAGGTGCTGTGAGGAGAGGGAAGAGATCGAGAGGGAACTTGCCGGGATTAAGAGAGAGAAAGCCCGGGTAGAGAGGGAGATCAAGATCCAGGAGAATATCCTCGGCGTAAAAGATGACTGGGATTCGTACTGTCAGGCAACCGAAGAACTCGAACGGCTGCCTGAACTCGAATCGTTCCCGGAGAAAGGGGTAGACCGGCTTGAGTCGCTCAACGAGAGAATTGAGGCCCTCACTTCGCAGTGTACTGACAGTGACATAAAATACCAACAGAATGCCCGGGAGATCGGTGCGATTGTCCTGGATGAGCGAGTACTCTCGAACGATAAGAGGATCCAGAAACTTGACCGGGAGAAGGACAGATACCTCTCAGACCGACAGGAGATACAGAACCTGGAGTGGCAGTGCGGTACCGACCGCAAAGACCTGACGGATCTCATCCAGTCCGTCCAGAAAGGGTGGACCGAGGAGGATCTACTCTCGTTTGATGCTTCTTCCTCTGCGAAGAACCGTGTCGATACGTTCGAGAACGACTTCAAGCAGTACGAAAGGGAGATCTGGGAACTGCACCGCCAGCGTGAGGAACTATCAAAAACGATCTCTGCCCTGCAAAGCGAGATCGAAGTTCTTAAAGGAAGGATCCCGGAGCGCGTAGAGGGTATCTCCAACGAGCAATTGAAAGAACAGGGTAAAGCCCTGGACTATCTTGCAATTCATGTTCCAAAACTGGAGCAGAAAAAGATCGAGCACGATCATCTGGTCCAGCGGGAAGCCGAACTCGGTACCGAATACGGACAGCGAGCCGCACTGACCCGGCCGGAGATCCCGCTATGGCCTGCCGGCGTCATCGTGATTGCAGGGGTTATCAGTTTATTGGCGGGACTCCTCCAGGAATCGATTCTCCCCGGGGGCGTAATCTTCGTTCTGCTGATGATCGTAGCGCTCATATATTACAGGTCGGCGAGGAGCGGCCAGGGAGAGGCGGCCCCCGCTCCGGGTGGAGTCCAGAACGAGGATATATTGAGCATGGCCCATCTGCGCCGCAACAAAGAGGCGGAGATCCGGGAACTGGAGAATGGAGTCCTGGAGAAAGCAAGATCTTGTGGGATTTCCGGTATCCCCGACAACGCAACGGTTGCAGCAAGACGGAGAGAGATTGAGGAGGTATCCCGGTCGGTGACGGAAAGAGACGGGATCTGTCGCCAGATCAGGGAAAAGGAAACAACGCTGGAGGCGTCGGAATCGGATCTCCTGAAGAAAGAGGCCGCTATCCGGACCCGGGAGAACGATCTCGAAGTGCTGACGAACGAATGGCGGACCTGGCTTGCATCCGCCGGGCTTGACGCCGCTCTCAGCCCTGCGACGGTTCATGGTGTATTCTCCACAGTGAAGGAGGCGCGCCAGAAGTCAAACATCATTACCCGGAGCAGGGAGAGACTTGCTGAACTCTCGCAGAGAGTCTCGGATTTTGAGACCGAGGTCGCGAACGTCCTTGAAGTATGCGGGATAGTGTCGTCGGGGTCCTGCGATACCGACGTGCATGCACTGGCCGTCAGCCTTGAGACCAACAGAACCACTAAGACCGGGTTGGACACCCTGCAGAACGAACAGCGCCGGTTAGAGGTGGAACTCAACGCACTCAACGAGCAGATAACGCAGAAGGGTGAAGAACGCAACAAACTCTTCAGATCCGGTTTCGCAGAGGATGAAGAAGGGTTCAGGCGTAACGGGGCGACATGGGACCGGAAGATGGCATGCACCGCTGTGATTAACGGTGCCGAATCCAGGCTGAGAAGGGCAGCCGGACGGGATGAGAGTTACCCGGGCTTTATCGAGATGCTCAATGGTTCCGACTTTCTCATCGTCGCTCAGGAGAAGGATCTGCTTGCGGAGAAGCTATCCGAGATTGAGGGGACAAGCAACGGGCTGCATGTAAGACTGGGAGAACTCAAGACGAATCTTGAACATCTCGAAAACGACGATGCAGCATCAGTAAAGCGAAATGAACGAGAAAGCATTCTGGAAGATATCCACGTCGACTCAAGAGAATGGGCAAAACTTACCATTGCCCAGTATATCCTCGGCAAGGCCATAGAGAGGTATGAGAGGGAACGGCAGCCGGCTGTTTACCAGCAGGCCCAGGAGTACTTTGCCGCAATTACGGACGGAAAATACCGGCGGATCCTTAAACCGATCGATTCGAGCGAGATACTTGTTGAGGATAAAAGCGGGAGAAGGCTCGACGCTCGCTCGTTGAGCAGAGGCACCTCCGAACAGTTATACCTCGCATTACGCTTTGGGTACATATCAGAGTTCATCAAGCACGATGAGCCGTTACCGATCATATTTGACGATATTCTCGTCAACTTTGATCCCGAACGGAAGAAGAACAGCTGCAAAGCAATCTCGCAGCTGGCTGAGTCGAATCAGGTCTTGTTCTTCACCTGCCATCCGGAGACCGTTGAGATCTTGCTGGAGAAGAATCCCGATGCGCAGGTGATCAACCTGGAGGGTGTTTGACCAGGGTGCAGGCCGAGAACACGTTTCCATTCTCCCTAAACTCCCGGAAAAGTTAGGCGCATTGTTCCACCAATCCCGTGATAAATCTCTTTTTTTCGGAAATATCTCTGTAATCCTATTAGAATCGAAAGGCCAAGCGGATCGCAGTGCCTAAATTTTATAGGCACATTACGCCTCAGTAAGCCGGACATAAAAGGGAGAAAGGAAGCGAATAATGGTGAAAGGAGCCACTATCGTGAGAATAGATGGTCCCGTGCGCCTAATCGCTACGGGAGGTTAGGATTCTCTTTTGAAGAGAAGATTTGCCGAAGACATGCTCCTGCACCTCGGCCGACCTGCAAAAGAGGACCTCATCCAGGCCCTTGAGGACAGAAACCCGCTGGTACGGCAGCAGTCAGCAAAGATATTGGGGCAAATTGGCGATAAGTCTGCGGATAACCCATTAGTGAAGTTACTACAGGATCCAGACATAGTTGTCAGGCAAGCGGCTCGGGAAGCACTCGACCAACTGAAGAGTTAGTACAGACCCTCCTGGAGCAACACTCTCGCCCAGATCTCTCCCTTCTCACTCCCTGTATAGCAATTATTTCACCGGCCCGCCTGCGTACCCAGGCCCACCGTCCGCACGTGAACCGACACTCTTCCATTCACACGGAATGAATCCGACTCGCATCTCCCCCGGAGCGGGCGGAGCCCTTGTTCAGGATTCCTGCGGCCGCACCCGAACCAGGGGGTTCCAGGAGGACCAGCCTATCAGGAGTCGTTGATGCCCCCTCACACGGCTCATGCTCCACGACCCGGTCTCCGGCACCCATCGTTGCCGCTGCACCCTTCGCACTCCGGCATCCGGAACAGCTGCCGCTCGATGCCGGAAACCGCATCACGAATCTCACCAGGAACTCTCTGTCCGTCTGCCGCGACCTCCACCCAGCGGTCGCTATCGACAAAATAGAGAAAAGGTTTGACTGCCTCACCCAGAACATGCTCGGCAGCAAGCCGATAGATAGTTATCTGAACTGCGTAATCCTCGACTTTTTCAGGGATATCGCCCACATCAGCAGCACCTGTCTTGTAGTCGATGAGCACCCAGGTGCCGTCCGGCCGCCGAACGAGTCGGTCGATGGCGCCTTTGAACTTCACACCACCGATGCTTGTCCGGAACGGCACCTCGCAGTAGTCGTTCGTAACCCCCTGCATCACCTCTGCCGCACGGAAGCGGTCATAGAGTATCTGGTATTCACCCACGATGCTATCATCCTCAACCCCGTAGCGCCGCAGCACGGCTCCGGGGTCTCTGCCCCGGAAGACCTCGTGGACGATCAGCCCCCGCGTTTTTGCATCCATTGCCCCGGATGCCTCACGGATCGGCTGCGTCGGGTTGTTAAGCCGGAATTTGCGCTCGTATGCGAGCGGGCAGCGGAGGTACTGCCGGATCTCGCTCGCGGAGTACACGTGCTCCTCTTCATCGACCTGGATGGGAGGAATACCCTCCGACACCCCGGCCTCATCGTCCGGCAGGGAAAGGTGTATGAGCCCGATTTGCTGCGGTTCTGCATATATCGCCCCGGGATCTGTGACGAGAGAAATGCAAAGCGGGGACTCTTCGCCGGGAATGGGGATCTCGGCCGCTCCTCGTATGCAGACATCATCGCAGAGCCCGACAGAGTGGGCGAGCCAGCCTATCCGGTTCTTCGCCTCCTCCAGGGTTTTTGGGACCTCGGCCGGCAGCTCGCCGCAGAGGATCAGGTGATCCTTCGCCCGCGTCACGGCGACGTAGAAGAGGCGTTTCTGCTCGGCCTTCTCCTTCTGCCGGTACTCCCGCTTGAGGACCTTCAGGATGGGCGCCTCCTCGCGCTCGTGGTCGTTTGCCGGATTCGGTATCGTGACCCCGAGCCGCAGCCCATCCTCCACCATGACGGTGTTGCCACCTGCCCGGAACGGCTCGGCAAGGTCGGGGACGATGACGATCGGGAACTCGAGCCCCTTCGAGGCGTGCACCGTCATGATCGAGACCGCGTTCGCAGTCGTCAGGTCAAGCATTGCATCACCTTCCCGCTCGCCATCGTCGATGCAGGTTCCAAGCTCCCGGACGACCTCGGCGAGCGTGCCATGGCCGCTCGCCTCCATATTCCGGACGAGGGCAACCACCTTCTCGACATTCGCGGCTGCCTGTTCGCCGCCCGGCGTTCCACCGAGGACGATGGAGATCCCCGACCCGGAGACAATCCGGGTGAGGAGGTCGGCGGGAGAGACCCGGCGAGCGTACAGGAGCCACGACCTGAGAAGTTGCACTGCCGCGGTGATGCCCGTGTCGGAGTGCTCGGACGCGAACCGCTCCAGCCGCTCCCAGAGGGAGTTCTCCGGGGGGCCGGACCGGGCGACAGTGTAAAGCCGGGCGTCGGAGAAACCGAAGTAGGGCGACCGGAGCAGCCCGTAGAGCGCAACGTCGTCCAATGCATTCTCCAGGAAACGGAGGATGTTGTAGAGGTCGTAGACCTCCTGCCGCCCATAGAACCCAATACCTGCGTGGACGTGGTAAGGGATGCCATAGCGGACGAGCGCCCACTCGTAGGTGGCAAGGTTCGTTCGCCGCTCAAGGAGGATGGCCACATCCCGATACTCCGCCGGCCGGGGCTCGTCAAGGTGCTTTCCTTCCCGGTCCCAGTGGACGCGCCGCTTCTCGTACTCGATGAGGTTCTGGATCTTCCGGGCGACCATCTCCGCCTCGGCACGCCGGCCGGACTGCCGGCCATCGGCCTTCGGGACGAGGAGGAACTCGACCGAGCCGGCGTCGTCCTTCCGAAACGCCTCCAGCGGTTCGTACTGGAACTCCCAGGGTCGCGCAGATTCCGCCATCAGCGCCCCGAAGATAGCATTGACAAACCCGACGATTGCGGGCGTGCTCCGGAAGTTGACGTCGAGCGGGATGGCCTCCCCGCCGAGGGTCTGCTCGATCAGGTCGCGGGTGCACTTAAACTGCGTGACATCGGCGTCCCGGAAGAGGTAGATGGACTGCTTCGGGTCGCCGACGACGAAGAGTTTTGCCGAAGTCTGCGCGAGATCGCCGAGGATCGAGCATATAATCCCGTTCTGCACGGGATCGGTGTCCTGGAACTCGTCAACCAGAACAAACCGGAAGCGCCTCCGGAAATGCGCCTCCACGATCGCGTCGTGTTCACGGAAGAGCCGATGAGTTCGATCGATCAGGTCAGCGAAGTCCAGCGCGTTCCGGTGCCGCTTCTCGGTATCAACCGCATCGGAGTAGGCCGCAAATACCACGCCGAGGTCACGGAGGTAGTCGAGCGTCGCCCGGGTGAACGGATCGTCCAAGTCGATCGTGAGCGAAAGGAACTCGCCATGCGCCTTGAGGCAGGTGTTGAGGTTCTTGTAGGCTTCCCGGAGCCTGTCAAGGTCGTCCCCCTGCCAGTTCGGCTTTCTCCCCATATTCGCCCGGAACTTTGAGTCGGCGTGGATCTCCGCGAGCGCCCTGACCACCCCGCACTCTCCGGCGGCGATGGAGGGGAGGTGCGGCTCGACTGCGCGGAGGTAGACCAGGCCCGGGTCGGCAGCGCCGGGGCAGCGGGCCGCGAGGTCCTGCAGGGTACTGATCGAGGCTCCTGCAGCGGCCGCGAAGATCGCGAGTTCCTCCTCCCGGCACCGCTCCACAGCCGCCCTCCACGTGTCGAGCACCACCTCCTCACTCCCGGCGAGGGCAGCGAAGAACTGCTCTGCAACCTCACGGCGCGAGGAGAGCCGCTCAAGGGTGTTTTTCAGCTCGTGCACGCCAGCCATCCGGAGCACACCAACCAGCGCGTCCCGGCAGGTTTCAGGCGGCTCACTGTAGACGAATGCATCTATAACCTCGTTTCTGAGTCGTGCTGTTTCCCGCTCATCGAGGACGGCAAACCCGGGGGCGACGCCGGCCTCGAGGGGGAACTCCCGGAGCACCTGGGCGCAGAAGGAATGGAAGGTTGAGATGTTTGCCCAGAGAAATTCGTCGCGGAGGCTATCCCATCGAGCACCCTCCTTCTTCGCGAGCGCCTCCCGGACGCGGATCTTCATCTCTGCGGCTGCCTTCTCGGTGAAGGTCAGCGCAAGAATATTCGCGACACTGAGATCATTCCTGCTCTCGAGCAGGTCGATATACTTCTGCACCAGGACATAGGTCTTCCCGGTGCCCGCTCCAGCGGTGACGCACTTGCTCCTCGCGTGGTCGAGGGCGGCCTGCTTCTGCCGGTCAGTCAGTCCCATCGTCACGCACCTCCTCGATAGCGAGCAGCCGCAGGCTATTAAACCGGCAGACTGTCTTGAAGTCACAGTAACCCGGACAGGAGTCGGGATCTGATCGGGGCGCGAACCATCCGCTCCGTATCCCCTCGAGGCAGCGCGAGACGTGCGCAAGGGAGGTGTCGACCAGCGCCCGAACGTCCGCAACACCGCTTCGCGACGATACTGAGAACGGTTTGAACTGATCTTTCAGACTCGCACTCCAGAAAACCGGCTGGTTCCGGATCTCCCCGCGCCGGAGGGTGTAGTAACAACCCGCGACCCCCTGCATCGCCGTCAGCGTTTCGACCGCCCGGAGGTAAAGCGGCAGCTGGAACGCCTTGCCCGCCTCGATATTCTTGAGTGAGGGATGCGAGCTTCCGGTCTTGTAGTCAGCGATCAGGAACCTCCCGTCAGGGAGGCAGTCGACCCGGTCGATCCGGCCCCGGATGCGGACGACTTCCCCATCCGTCCCGCCGAGCGGGATCGCGATCGCGTCCGGTGTCGATGCCGGATCGCAGGTCCCTGCCGCCACCGGGAGGCCGAACGAGAGCTCGAAGGCATGCGGGACGAAGGTCGAGGATGCGGTCTCCACCTCGTGGGAGAGGAAGCGCTCAAGCAATCCCCGGCCGACGTGCGGCGATCCGACGAGGTGTTCCTTCTCCACGAGCCATGCCGGGCTGTCGAAGAGGAGACGGGCGGTCTCATCCCGGCCGATCGCGAGGATCTGCTGGAGCGCCGCGGGATAAGACGTCTCGGTGATCGCCCCGTTTCCGTCTCCCCGCCAACCGGCGTAGAACCGGAAAGCGATTTTGTGGAGGAGGCTCCCCCGTTCGAGGGCGGTCAGGTCGAGATCGACCGCCGGCAACGGCTCAAGCCCGAGCACCCGGGCGAGGTAGAATCGGAATGGGCAGTCTGCATACATTTCGAGTGCTGTTGGTGAGAAGACTGCCATAGCCCCGTATCGCTCTGCAAGCGTCGCGGTGATTGCCGGTTCCCCGGTGAGCAGGCCGTCATAAGGCGAATCGTATGCGCCCTTTCGGCACTCGTTCTCGATGATGAGCCGGCGCACAGCCTCGCCGATCGTGAGCGCCGGCGGCAGTCCCGCAACTCCTCTTGCAAACTCGCCACGGGCGAGAAGGGCACCAGCCTTCCGGGCTGCCGCGATCCTTGATGACGGGAAATCGCTACCACCCCAGGGCTCGGTGGAGATGGTTTCCCTGACCGCATCCACGAACCCGGAGCGTATCACCGGAGACCCGCCATCAGCCGAGGGGTAACTGAGATAAACCCGTTTGTGGGCGGCAAGGAGCGCCGCGATGAAATAGTAGCGTTCCTCCCGCAGGACGTCCGCCTTCGAGCGCGTCCCGAGCCGCCGGGTTTCGAGGTCAGTGGTAAACGGGAGCCGGGTAGTCAGGCGCGGCATCACACCCTCGACAAGGTCGGCAAGGAAGAGGTAGGGGATAGAGAGATGGGTGAGCTCCCGGACGCCGACCACCTGGACGGCGTTCCGGTTCCGCTTCCTCGAAGACCGCGTCCCGGCGGCGAGAAGACCGAGCAAGGAGGAGAACTCCACGAGTGACATCTGCTGTTCAGGCAGCACCCGGGTGAACCGCTCGATAGCCTCCAGCAGATCGACAAATGCCCTGAGGTCTCGAGCTTCCCGCTCCAGCACCCCGGGATCCCCCTCCTCCGGCATCGCCGGGCAGTGCCAGCGAGCAAGGAGCGACCGGTATGTGGCGAGGTGCTCAGCGAGTGTCTTTTTTCCTTCAAGGCATGCAAGATCGGCGAAGAGGCAACGTATCCCCTCTCGCACGGTCTCGATCCTGGCGATCTTCTGTGCGAGTCGCTGTTGGGCGTAATCCGGGGCATCCAGAGCCGCCTGCTCCTCTTCGAGTGTTGCGGCCAGCCCGGCGAGCCGTCTGTCCCAGGTGCCGGCACCGGCGACGATCCGGGCTTCCCGGGAGAGGAGGTCGACCTCCGAGGTCGACCAGGTGAACAGGATATACGGACTACTCAGTAGAGCGACGACATCCTCACGCCGGTAACCGAAGACAGGAACAGTCAGCACATCCAGCATTGCCCGGGTAAGCGGGGATCGGAGCAGCGCCTGCCCACTGGAAGCTGCGTACGGGAGATTGAAGTCGGCGAAGACCTCCTCCACGTACAGGAACGCCTGATCCAGGTCGGGGAACGCGACCGCGATCTCGCCTGGCCGGACACCGCCGGCGATCAGGTCGCAAATCTCCTGGGCGATCGCCCGGACCTCGTCCAGCCCGTCTCGCCGTTCGGCGATGCGGATAAACCCGCCGCTGTCCCCCGGCTCCCGCCGGGAGAAGAGATTGGCAAGCGATGACCGGCGCTCACCGGCGATGACGGTATCCGGGTGCAGCCACCTGCCATCGTCCGTGAAGACGGCCGGATTCTCCGCGAAGGGCAGGGCATAGTGAAACTCGTCCACATAATCCCGCAGAACGAGAAGCAGGTCCCGCTCACACGGCATCGGCTCAAAGAGGCCATAGATGAAGACTGTCCGGGGCCGAGCGCCCATCTCGATAAATTGCCGGGTCGCCCAGGCAAATAGAGTGCTGCCGTCGACGAGGCTGTGATCCTTCAGGAACTGGAGGTATGCATCGAAGAGGGCTTCGATCTCGGCGCTCTTCCCACTTTGTAGATCACCAAGGGCGTCGGGGTAGTTTATCTTCCGCATAATAAGGACGGAGAAGAGCGTCGCGAGTTCATCGACGGTCTTGACACCGGCAAGCAACGGGAACCGTGCAGCGTTGGCAGTGAGAATATCGGCGAGGATGAGGCGGGATTCTGCGTCCGAAATCAGCGTTTCTATCGTTGCATTATCCAAAAAGACCTTCTGTGCGAATCCCTGCAGGGTGGTGATCGCGCTGGCGACGATGGGAGCACCCTCCTCCTCGAGGCGGTGCATGATTTCCCGAACCAGATACGAGGTTGGGACGATGAAGACGGTACCCAACGGATCTTGAACGGCAGCTTTCCGAAACTGCCGAATGAACTCGTCTAACTGAGCACCGGGGATATGGCGGTACAGAACGGCGCGGGGCATTCGATAATCTCTCCTGGTGAGAGATTATCGGTTCACGGACGATGAGTGTTGTTATTTGAACTGGTGCGGGCAAAAAAAACGAATAGCGCAGATCTATCCACTCCGATCTCACGAAGAAAGCCAGGTAAGCCGCTCGACAAACACTTAACCGATCGACGAGTTAGCACGATTACCGGGAGAGCCAGAAGGAGGGCCTGAATCCTCCGGGCACCATCCGCAGTTCGGCTAAACCCCTCCCTCGACTTTTGCAAGGCAACTCGTTTGAATGTGCCCACCCCCCTCAAGTAGTGGCCTTACCATGCCGCGAAGTTCATAGAGGACATATCCCCATCATCTCGGTTGTTGAAGTCGTATGAGAGTCGAATTGCCCGGATCAGAAGTGGAATATCTGCATTGATGCCCTCAGGGGACGGTACCGAGAGGGTGAAGTCTTTCTTCTGCTCCAGGATGACTTCGGGGTAGAGGAGCATACATCGCCGTCCTCACGGGGGGCAGGGCGTGCCACAACCTATGTCTTCCCGCGCCTGATTGTCCTCACCGAGGGGGACCGGTTGTGAGTGTTCTGGTACCAGCAAGCCCGGTTGCGTATGTCAAAACCCCGATGCAATACCCATTTATATACAGGATGGCGGTTGTGCGGCACTTCTGACCCACAAGTGAATTTGTGCGACACGAAGTGGGGTTTCATGCCGCACAAAAACGGTAGTGCGACACCGGTGACGCACAACGATCGGACCTGGCCGGCCACCGGGTCAGCGGATGGCGGCGCAGGGGTGGCGGTATGAGCGCAGGAGACGACGGGGGGTTCGCGAACGACCGGGCATTGGTGCGGGCGTGGAAGCGGTATCCGGCGTATAAGGACTCCGGGGCAGGGTGGAGAGGTGCTCGGCGGGGGGTGAGGGGGATCGACGAATGACCATGCCATGCGGCGTTTCCGGTGCATTGTTGCCACCGCGATGCGGGATAGGGCGTTCTCCCGTTCGATCCCGGCGATCCGGGCTGGCTGCGATCGGCAGGGGCGGATTCCTTGCTCCCTCCCCCTCTTTGCATATGTCAGGGAATAGTTATCGGAGAGGGCGGATTGAGCCCCGATTCTGCTTTTTACCAGGGGAATTGTGCAGAACCTGACCAGTAGACCCTGCTTTCAGGAAGAGCATTCTCCAGGAGTTCAAAGGGGTTGAACCGGGAAGAAAACATGCTTTTGACCTGCATCGGCCTACCCATGCATGTCCGTCCGGGAAACGCCTGTTTGGGAATCCCGCACGTAATGGTTACTCCAGCTTCCCCTCCGGCCCCTGTCCGGCGACGTTTCTGCGATCGGCCTCATCGAGAATAGACCTGATCCCCTGCTTGAGCACCGGGAGATCGTCGCGTAGGGTCAGGAAGATTGCTTCGTAATCCACACCGAAGTAATGGTGGACGATCTTATCCCGCATTCCCGCTGCCTCCCTCCAGGGGATCTCCGGGTGCTCCCTGGCGAGCTCCGGGGAGACCCTCTTTGCCGCCTCGCCGATGATGGTCAGCATACGCTCGATCCCGGCGCGTTCCAGCCGGTGATCCCGGAGATCTTCCGCCGATGCGATGCCTTCGGAGAACTCCTCGATGCTGATTACGGCATCAAGGATGTGGTGAAGATACGCGAGGTCCTCCGGCGTCATAGATCACCACGGCATCACGGTATATTGCATCGGCAAGGTAAGGGCTCACGGCGTTCTCGGTGACGAGGTCCACCTTCATGCGGAGAGCCCGGGCGAGTTCGTCCTCGATACGGACAAGCGAAAAGAGGCTTTTTTTGCGGGCGAACCGGACCAGAATATCGATATCGCTCGCCGGACCGGCGGATCCCCGTGCATAGGAGCCGAAGATCGCGATCCATTCGGCATCGTTTTGGGTGAGTATCGCGACGATGGTCTCCCGTGCTGTCCTGGTTAATGTGCGTCCTGCCATTGCGCCCGACCGTATCTGTATGCTGGTTGGTATGACGCTCACCCCGTATCAGTCTTTTGAAGCGGCTCATGCTCACTCACGGGTCAGGGCGGACAGGATTGAAGACGGCGTCGGATCGGCAGGGGGACGGCGTGCCACGACCCATGTCTTCCCGCGCCTGCTCGCCATCACCGAGGGGGGACCGGTTGTGAATACCCTGATATCTGCAAACCAGTTTGTGTATATCAAAACCCCGATCCGATATACACAACGGACTTTGTGTATACCAGAGTATACACAAACCGTACCCCGGGGGCGGTTGTGCGACACCCATGACCCGCAACAAATGTTGTGCGACATCACATGCACTTTTGTGTCGCACAAAAACGGTAGTGCGACACCGGCGACGGACAACGATCGGACCCGGCCAGCCGCCGGGCCTGCGGGCGAGGGTTGAATCGATGAGTGAGTTGACCCTCGAACTACACGCCCGATAATCGCTCACCGCACCTGGCGGCGCTCAAACTCCGATTCTAGGAACCGTCGCCACTCGAAAACCCTCCGGGTTTTCTCGAACTCCTGCCGCTCGCTACGCTCCCGCCAGTCGTTCACCTCACCCCCGCCCGCCCGTTCCACTCCCGGACCATTCTTGCATAGCACCCCTCGCAGACCTTCGTCTGCGCATCCCGCGAACGGTAGACCGCCTTCCCCGTCCCGCAGACATCGCACCGGCCGAGGTCGACCTTTGTCCGCTCAAACGTCCGGTGGTCGAGGACTCCCGGGAGCGGCTGCACCTTCGCCGGCCGTCTTGCCTTCTTCAGGCAGTCGTAGCAGAGGTACTTCCCTCCACCGCGTTTGATCGACGACGTCGGCCTGCCGGTTGCAGACGCGGGCCCGGGTTCGTCCTTCTCCACCGGGAGGGGGATATAGTCGGCGGGGTTGACCGGGACAGTCGTTTGCACATTTACACTCGTTTGCACACCTTTGCACTCTGTTTTGCACCTCGAAAAACCGCTGCCTGCAGTCTGCTCCGGGATCAGCCTGATATCCACTGGAATATCCAGCATGTTTGCACCGCAGTGGATTTCACAGAGCCGAGAAGCCGGGTCGCTTGCTCCTGCAGACATACTCTCCGTTCCCGGTAAATGATGCAAATTACTACTCTGATCTGTACATATACCTGTACATATCTCTCCAATGCCAGAATCCTCTCTATTATGGCCGTTATCATCGTTTGCACTTTTCCCGGAATTCTGGTGTAAACGTGGTGCAAAGGTGCAAACATGCGGGCCACCGTCCCTGTTGTCGGGGTCGTCGTCCAGCCAGACCGTGGCCTGCGCCGACCAGGCCCGGTAAACCTCCTGGTCGAACGAGAAGTAATGCTCGCGCCGCCGGACCGTCTCCCCGGCCCCAATCATCCCATCCGTCACCGTTGCGTCGATGTAACTCACCGCCGGGCACTTCTCCAGGAGACCGGCATATGCGGCCCGGTTATTTCTGTAGCCATGGAGGAGCCGGTAGGTCTGGTGGTAGGAGAGGCCGAGGGCGCTCTGGAGCTGCCGGACGGTGAAGACCTCGACTCCCATCTGCGCAACCGTCGCGAGCGCCGCCGCCTCGTTCTTCGTCAGCTTCGTCTCCTGCCCCCCGGCCGTCCCGGAGAGGGCACTATACAGTTTTGCCGCTGCCGCGAAGTCTTCCGGCCGGGCGATCACCGCCCCGTCCTTCCCCCGGTCCCGCTGGAGGGAGAAGAGCCGGGCCCGGCACTTGATCAGGTCAAAGAGCATACCCGGGTTCCGGCGGTTCTGGGTTGTGGAGGACTGGATCCGCCGGGCAAACGGGATCCGGACGGGGAGGACCTCGGCCTTGACGGCCTCCCAGATCGCCCGGCAGGTGAGGACGTCGTCCTTCGCCGTATTCCGGCCGGCCGCCTCGGCCTCCTTCATGTACTCAAAGACCCTTTTGTCCTGGTCGACGGAGTCGTCGATCCAGACCGTGAGCATCCGGTTCATCACCTGGTCGTCGCCGATGTCCTCGACTTTGGCGAGCCACCAGACGCACCGGGCCGGGATGGTGCAGACCCGGAGTTTGCGCTCGGTCGTGAGGGTCCGGTGCTCGATCGGCTCGCGGAAGTTCGCGGTCGCGGACTTGAGGACTTCCTGGAGGTCGTCGGAGAGCGAGACGTCGTCGAAGAGGAGGACGGTGCCGGCCCGGAGGTCGTCGTCGTAGTAGAGCGCCTTGTTGCTTACGGTGCCCTTGAGTTTGTAGGCGTCGGGGATGAGGCTCTGCATCGTTGTGCAGGCATGGGTCTTGCCCTTGCCCGAGTTGCCGGAGACGGCGACGTGGAGGCCGTTCGTGTTCTCGACCGACTGCGAGGCGATGGACATCACCAGGCACTCCGCGACGGTCCGGTCGCCGACGTGGCTCTTGTTGAAGGTGTCGAGGAGGAACGCAAGGGGGTCGCCGGTCCGGAGGATCGCAAGGGCACGCTCGTAGTGTTCGTCGGGAGGGGAGGTTGTTTGCTCCTCCTGCTTCTTCTCGGCCCGGACCTCCGGCATACGCCTCTTATGCTCGTACATTCCCCGGAGTTCCGGCCAGCGTTGCGCTCCCCCGCCGCAGCTCGCATGGTGGCAGCCGGCGAAGACGGCGCCGTTCGCGAACTGGACGGCGAAGGCCCCGTCCCTGTGGGCCGACGAGAACGGGCAGTCCTCGAGGACGTAGAGGGTCCCCCCCTGCCAGGGCCGCGTGCTCCGGACGGCGATGCCGTGGTCGAGGAGCCAGGCGGCGAGGTCGATGCCGGGGCCGTTTTTTC
>WOYI010863325.1_pt1 | contig 17106 bp, 18 predicted proteins | sample 6423411 | NCBI WGS metagenome assembly WOYI01 (sample SAMN13441803, study PRJNA592873) | oil field metagenome | biome: oil field; feature: oil-well bore; material: oil-contaminated soil; isolation source: oil-contaminated soil from oil-well borehole | place: Germany: Wietze | collected 2016-10-18 ...
AGCCGCCTGCCACAAAGGCAGGTACCGTTGTGGCATCCTTATTTGCGTAAGTCCTATAACCTACTGGTGGCGCAGGAATACACCGAAGGCGTAATGTGCCGGGCTGGTTGAATGCGTGCCCCCCTGCGTGCGCCTCCATGAATTACCTCCATGACTTACGCAAAGCAGGGCAAAGCAGGCCCAGGCAAGCCGCCTGCCACAAAGGCACGTACCGTTGTGGCATCCTTATTTGCGTAAGTCCTAACCTCTTTTCCCCAGGAGAACCCGCGATGCCGACCCTCAACATCAATGGCAAAGACATGGCGGTGGATGCTGACGAATCCACCCCCATCCTCTGGGCCCTGCACGACACGCTGGGCATGACCGGCACCAAGTTCAGCTGCGGCCAGGCCCTGTGCGGGGCTTGTACGGTGCATCTGGACGGCGCGCCGGTGCGCTCGTGCATCACCCCGATCTCGGCTGCAGTGGGCCAGAAGATCACCACCATCGAGGCCGTGGGTCAGGACAAAGTGGGCCAGGCCGTACAGGCCGCCTGGGTCAAGCACGACGTGGCGCAATGCGGCTATTGCCAGAGCGGCCAGATCATGAGCGCCACCGCCTTGCTCAAGGGCAAGAAGAAGCCCAGCGATGCCGACATCGACGCCGCCATGGCGGGCAACCTGTGCCGCTGCGGCACCTATGTGCGCATCCGCGCGGCCATCCATGACGCAGCCAAAACCCTGGCTTGAAGGAGAACACCATGCACTTCGATTCCCACGCCCTGCAGGGCCAGGCACACCATTTCATGCCAAAACACCTTCAAGCGCTTATGGATAAAGCGCAGGCAGCTATGAATTCAGGAGCATTCGAGGCGCCCGAAGGCGTGGCGCGCCGCACCTTCCTCAAGGTCTCGGCGGCTTCTGGCTTTGCGCTGGGCGCGTTCCCGCTGGTGGCGGGCGCGCAGGGCTCCGCGGCGTCCACCGCGCCCGCAGGCCTCAAGCCGTTCGAGCAGCCATCGGCCTTTGTGCGCATCGATGCCGACGGCACGGTCACCGTCACCATCAACCGGCTGGACTTTGGCCAGGGCGTGCAGACCGGCCTGCCCATGATCCTGGCCGAAGAGCTGGATGCCGACTGGAGCAAGGTGCGCAGCGTGCACGGCGATGCGAGCGCAGCCTATGCCGATCCCGTTAGCGGCATACACATCACGGGCGGCTCCAACTCCATCAAGAACTCCTACACCCAATACCGCGAACTGGGTGCACGCGCCCGCGCCATGCTGGTGTCGGCCGCTGCGGCGCAGTGGGGCGTGGACGCCTCGGCGCTGCGCACCAGCAATGGCTTTGTCGTGGGCCCCGGTGGCAAGAAGCTGGGCTACGGCGCACTGGCCGAAGCGGCCATGAAGCAGCCGGTGCCAGAAAAAGTCACCCTCAAAGACCCCCGGCAGTTCCGGCTCATCGGCAAGCCCACGGGGCGGCTCGATGCCAAGGCCAAGTCGAGCGGCCAGCAGGACTATGGCATCGACGTGCACCTGCCCGGCATGCTGACGGCCGTGGTGGCGCGCCCGCCGGTGTTCGGGGCCAGGGTGAAGTCGCTGGACGACAGCGCCGCCCGGGCCATCAAGGGCGTGAAGGCCGTGCTGCGCGTGCCCACCGACCGGGGCGGGGAGGGCGTGGCCATCGTGGCCGATGGCTACTGGCCCGCCAAGCAGGGCCGTGATGCGCTCAAGGTGGAATGGGACACCAGCGCGGTCGAAAAGCCCGACACCACCCGGCTGCTGGCCCAATACCGCGAGTTGGCCACCAAGCCGGGCAACGTGGCCATGCAGGCCGACATGGCACCGCTGGCGGGGGCGGCGCACAAGATCAGCGCCGAATTCATCTTTCCGTACCTGGCGCACGCGCCCATGGAGCCGCTGAACTGCACCGTCAAGCTCGATGGCGACAAGGCCGAACTCTGGATGGGCACGCAAATGCCGGGCCTGGACGCCATGGCCGCTGCCAGGACGCTGGGCCTGCAGCCGCAGAACATCCAGGTGCACACGCAGATGGCCGGAGGCGGCTTTGGCCGCCGCGCCATTCCCACCAGCGATTACGTGGTGGAAGCCTGCGGCGTCGCCAAGGCCGTGCGCACGGCGGGCATCACCGCCCCGGTGCGCACGCTCTGGAGCCGCGAAGACGACATCAAGGGCGGCTACTACCGCCCCATGCATGTGCACCGCGCCGAGATCGGGTTCGACGCCCAAGGCAAAATCCTGGCGTGGGACCACACCATCGTGGGCCAGTCCATCGCCAAGGGCTCGCGGTTCGAGGCCTTCATGATCAAGAACGGCATCGACGCCACGGCCATCGAGGGCATGAAAGAACCCTACGAGCTGCCCATGAAGCTGTCGGTGCACCACCCGGATGTGAATGTGCCCGTGCTGTGGTGGCGCAGCGTGGGCTCCACCCACACCGCCTATGTCATGGAAACGTTGATCGACGAAGTGGCCCGCGCCAGCAAACAAGACCCCGTGGCCTACCGCATGGCCCTGATGGGCGACAAGCACCCCCGCCACAAGGCCGCATTGCAGCTGGCCGTGGCCCAGTCGGGCTATGGCAAGAAGAAGCTGGCCGCAGGCCGCGCCTGGGGCGTGGCGGTGCATGAGTCGTTCGAGTCGGTGGTGGCCTATGTGGTCGAGGCCTCCGTCAAAGACGGCACGCCCAGGCTGCACAGCATCACCGCCGGTGTGCATTGCAACCTGGCGGTCAACCCCAAAAGCGTCGAAGCCCAGGTGCAGGGCGCCGCGCTGATGGGCCTGGGCATGTGCCTGCCGGGCGCTGCCATCACGCTCAAGGACGGCGTGGTGGAGCAAAGCAACTTTGGCGACTACGCCGTGCCGCGCATCACCGACATGCCGCAGGTGACCGTGCACATCGTGCCCAGCGCCGACCCACCCAAGGGCATGGGCGAGCCGGGCCTGCCGCCGCTGGCGCCGGCCTTTGCCAACGCCATTGCCCAACTCACGGGCAAGACGCCGCGCGAACTGCCCTTCAAACTGGTGTGATGGCAGCAGAAGGCCGCGCCCCCGCATCCACCCAGCCCATGGTGCTGGTACTGGCCTCGGGCCGGGGCGAGCGCTTTGCGGCATCGGGCGGCGCGGTGCACAAACTGAGCGCATTGCTCAACGGAAAAACCGTGCTGGCGCACACCCTGGCCGCCGTGCGCGCCAGCGGCTTGCCCTGGCATCTGGAGGATATGGGCCACCCGGGCATGGGCGATTCGATTGCTGCGGCGGTGCGCGCCACCGCAAGCGCACCCGGCTGGCTGGTTTTGCCGGGCGACCTGCCACTGGTCCAGCCCGAAACGCTGCGCACCATCGCCGCCGCCCTGGCGAACTGTGCTGTGGCCGTGCCCGTGCACAAGGGCGAGCGCGGTCACCCGGTGGGCTTTGCGGCGCAATGCCTGCAAGGGCTGCTGACCTTGGCGGGCGAACAGGGCGCTGCCAGCATGGTGCGCCAGCAGGCGCAGCAGGGCAGGGTGCGGTGGGTGGATGCAGAAGACGAGGGCACAGTGACCGATGTGGACACCGTGCAGGACCTGGAGCGCGCTGCCCGCTTGCTCCGGCAGCGCGCGGCCCCTCGCAAATCGTCGCATTACTTGGCCGTGATCACGGCACAGGCCAGGCGCGGGCCTGCATTGCCGGTGGGCTGGGTCTTGTAGTCGTCCGGGTCGCGGTGAACGATCAGGCCCTTGCCGACAATGTCGTTGGCGCTGCCGCCCACGCGGATCGTGCGCGATTCGAAGCTGAAGGTGGCCACGCCGTTCGCATCGGCCTTGAGGCTGGGCAAGTCGCCCGTGTGGTGCTCGCCCATGCCATGGCGGCCGTGGGCTTTGCCGCCGGGGTTGAAGTGGCCGCCGGCGCTCAGGCCATCGCCGCTGGAGCAATCGCCTTTTTCGTGGATATGAAACCCGTGCTCGGCGCCCGGCTTGAGGCCGGTGATGGAGCCCGACACCTTCACCACCTCGCCCGACTGGACAAAAGTCACCGTACCCGCGGCGGTGTTGCCGCGCGTGGGTTCGAGTTTGGCGCTGGCGCTGGGGCCTGAGGAATAAGCTGCGCAACCCGCAAGGGCAAATGCTGCAACGGACGACAGGACAAATGCGAAACGAATCTTCATGACTCAAACTCCTTGGAACAAGAAAGAGAACGCGGTATAGAAAGAGAACGCGGTATTGAATCCGGCGCCGAGATGCAGTCTCTCCATCGATCGCATGCTCGTCCAGCGAAGATTTGCACTATGCCTCTTTTGGGGCCAATGTGATCAAACGCGCCAGCGCCCGGTCGTGAATGCCATGCTTGCGCAACTCGTCATAGGTGGCCTGGGCATAGTCGCGCGTGCTGCCATAACGCCCACGGGCCTGCAGGAAGATGCGCCGGTATTCGTCTTCGTGCAGTTCCCCCGTGTGGCTGGGGCTGCGGCGCGACAAGGTGAAGGCCAGCGCCTGCACCGGGCCGCGCGGCGTGTGGCAGGTCAGCCAACGCGGGTCGTAGACCGCCAAAGGCATTTCACGCTGCCAGAGCGTCTCCATCACCTGGGGCACATGGGCCTGCTCCACTCGAAATACCACCCCCCGGCAACTGCCGCCCGACAGCATGCCAAACACCAGGCCAGGGCAATCGGACGTGCCCCGGTTGATGCGGCTCCACATCTTGAGCGCCCGGTGCCAGCCGTGCACGCGCGCGTCCCTGCGCTCGGAGAAGTCGAAATCGGGCCGCCAGATCAGCGAGGCATAGCCGAACACCCACAGATCGCTGCGGCCGCCCCATTCCTGCAGGGCGCGCTCGAGCATGGTTGCCGGGTCACGGTGGGGTGCGGGGAGCATCGTCATGGCAACACCTTAGAATCGCGGGTTTATCCAGCAAACCATTATTTACGGAGTTCTGCACCATGTCTTTCAACAGCTCGGACGACGACAGCCAGCAACGTTTTGCCCTCGGTTTCCTGATCGCGCTGATTGCGCTGTTGATCTCTGTGGTCGTGGGCACCGTGGTGGTCAAGCAGGTGCGCGGCGCGGCAGCGCCCAAGCCTGCTGCAACCGCTGTAGCAAGCAACGCGCCAGCAGCACCTGCCGCTGACGCAATGGCCACCGACGGCGCCAGCGTGCGCGTGGAAAACGGCGTGGTGAAGTTCTACTTTGCCAGCGCCAAGGCCGACCTGGCTGCGGGCGCCAACGAAGCCCTGGCCGATGTGGTCAAGGGTGTGGCCGAAGGCAGGAAAGCCGTGATCTCCGGCTTCCATGATGCCACCGGCGATGCGGCCCTGAACGCCGAACTGGCCAAGCAGCGCGCCTTTGCCGTGCGCGACGCCCTGAAAGCGCTGGGCGTGCCTGAAGACAAGATCGAACTCAAGAAGCCCGAAGAAACCACGGCCAGCGGCAGCAACGCCGAAGCCCGCCGCGTGGAAGTGGCCTTGAGCGCCCAGTGATCGCGGGCCTGCCTTCACAAAAAAACCCGGCATTGCCGGGCTTTTTTATGGATAAGAAATGCCGCGAGCGCTTATCCATAAAGCGCTAACAGCTATTTAATTAATAGCAACAATTTACCGGAGGCCCGCACCGCCGGTGCCCTCTGCGCGCTGAATCAACTCAATCGTGTAGCCATCTGGATCCGTCACAAAGGCGATCACAGTGGTGCCGCCTTTCACAGGACCCGCCTCGCGCGTCACGTTGCCGCCTGCGGCCTTGATCTTCTCGCACGCTGCGTAGACATCGGGCACGCCCAGCGCAATGTGGCCATAAGCGTTGCCGTGGTCGTATTTTTCGACACCCCAGTTGTAGGTCAGCTCGATCTCGGCCTGACCGGGGTTGCCACCCTCAAAGCCCACAAAGGCCAGCGAGTATTTGTACTCGGGGTTTTCCGACTGGCGCAGCAGTTGCATGCCCAGCACCTGGGTGTAGAAATCAATCGAGCGTTGAAGGTTGCCAACGCGCAGCATGGTGTGGAGGAATTTCATGGGTGTTGATTGTGCAGGCAAGTCAAATATTGCACAGCCAGCCTGGTTTTTTGGGGTTGCGTGATGTCTTGGTTAGCAAAATGCCGTTGGGCTGACGGCTGTCGTGGTGGGCCAGTTTCAGTCGCTGTCCAACTAGATACGATGTATATTATGTTAAATAGCCAGCCAGCCAGCCAGCCAGCCAGCCAGCCAGCCAGCCAAAACAAAACACGTTGGCGTGGCGGGTCAGACGGAAGCGGAGGCGACTTTGTCTGCACTGGAAGGTTGCACAGCAGCATTGAGGCGCACGAATTCAAATGCTGCGTGGGTGCTGAGGAACACTTTCCCTTGCAGACGTTGGCCCAGAGGCGTGTTCTGCAGGCGGTCCAGCACGGGGCCTTTGACTTCGGCCAGCAGCAGCGTCATGCCGCGCTGCCCCAGACTGCGCTCCAGGTCGGTAAGCACACCCAGCGCCGTGGTGTCGATCTGGTTGATGGCAGAGCACACGAGCAGCACATAACGCGTGTCGGGCTGGGCCAGCACCAGAGACTCAACGGTGTCCAGCAAAGCATCCGAATTGGCAAAGTACAGGCTTTCATCAACCCGCACGGCGATCAGGCCAGGCTCGGTGGTCACCGCATGGCGCGCCACATTGCGAAAGTGCTCGGTTCCCGGCACGCGCCCCACCACCGCGATGTGCGGGTGGCTGCTGCGCCATACCAGTATGCCCAAGGACAAAGCCACCCCGATCAGGATGCCCTCCTCCACGCCCAACGCAATCACACCAGCTGCGGTCGCCAGCAACGACATGGCATCTGCCTTGTCGTAGTGCCAGGCCTCGCGCAGGGTTTGCACATCGATCAGCGATACCACGGCCACGATGATGGTGGCCGCCAGCACCGCATGGGGCAAATAATGGAACAGGCCTGTCAGGGCTGCGATGACCACGCCCATCAGCAAGGCGGATATCACACCCGCCAGAGGTGTGTTGGCCCCCGCCGCGAAGTTGACGACCGACCGCGCAAAACCGCCGGTGACAGGAAACCCGCCCGACAAAGCACTGGCCAAATTGGCGGCGCCCAGGCCGAGAAGCTCGCGATTGGGGGTGATGCGCTGCTGGCGTTTGAGGGCCAGGGACTGCGCCACCGACACACTTTCGACAAACCCCACCATAGAGATGAGCAACGCAGGCAGCCACAGTGGCCCGATGGCAGCCAGGGACACGCCGGGCAACGCCAACGTGGGAAGGCCCTGTGGCACTGCTCCCACGATACTGACGCCAGCGGTTTGGTCCCAGCGCAATGCCGCCACCATTGCCGTGGACACAATCACTGCCAGCATAGGGGCGAGCCTGGAGGCGATGTCTGCCAGATTGGGATTCGCCCCGGTGCCAACCAGCCAGGGTGCCAGGTACTTGCGTGCAAACAGCAGAAAAAGCACGCTCCCAGCCCCGATGCCAAAGGTCACTCCATTGGTGCGCGGCACGGCCTGTGCCAGTTGCGTCAGGGTGTCCAGCACATTGGCGCCCCCTGCCTTCACGCCCAGCAAATGCTTGATCTGGCCCACCGCGATCAAAATGGCGGAACCCGAAATGAAGCCGCTGATGACTGGGTGACTCAAAAAGTGGGCCAGAAAACCGAGCCTCAGCGCGCCAAACAGCAACAACATGCCACCCGAGAGCAGCGCGAGCAGCATGGCCAGGTGCACATAGTCCGCAGAGCCCGCAGCCGCCAGCGGTTGCAGGGCGCTGGCCGTCATGAGCGAGACCACGGCTACCGGGCCCACCGCCAGTGTCATGCTCGACCCCAGCAAGGCATAGGCCATGATGGGGAGCATGCTGGCGTACAAGCCCATTTCCGGTGGCAAACCAGCAAGCAGCGCATAGGCCAGGCTTTGAGGGATGAGCATCACCGTGACGATCACCCCGGCAACCACGTCCCCTGAAAGCCAGGACTTCTGGTAGCTGCGTATCCAGCCGGGCACGATGCTCATGCTGACCCCTTTGATGATCAAAAGTCAGCCGTTGACAACTGGGGCAACACAGCGAGGTCCGGAGTCAGTGCGACGATGTGCAGGCTGATGTCAGTGGACTCAGGCGTCGGTGCGGGTGTTGGTGCGGGTGTTGCTGCCTGTATAGCGTTCAGACAGTTCGAAGAGCCACATGCCCGCCAGCATGGCGATCACAAACACGATGGCCTTGGGCTGGCCTGCGCTCGCCGAGACGATGGCGGGGCCGGGGCAAAAGCCCGCGACACCCCAGCCAGCGCCAAAGATCAGGCTACCGACCACCAGGCGACGATCAATATCGCGGGCGGTCGGCAGGTGCATGGCGCCGCCGAGAATGCTGGTGGTGCGCTTCTTGGCCACCGCAAACGCAAAAATGCCGACCGCGATGGCGCCACCCATGACAAAAGCCAGGGACGGGTCCCACAGGCCCGCCAGATCCAGAAAGCCCAGGACCTTGCCAGGGTCGGTCATGCCCGACACGATGAGACCCAGGCCAAAAATCAGGCCCACCACAAATTCCGAGATCCGGTTTTTCATAGTAATCAATGCTCCGATGAGGTGCTTCAATCAGGCCAGCACATGCCGGATGAGAAAGACGGTGACAAATCCGGCGCCCATGAAGGACAGGGTGGCGACCAGGGACCGGGGCGACATGCGCGAAAGCCCGCACACCCCGTGGCCACTGGTGCAGCCCGATCCATAACGCGTACCCACGCCTACCAGCAGGCCTGCCAGGACCACCATGCCCCAGCCCGCATCAATGCGCGGCTGTGTCGGGCCGGCCAGCAAACCATACAGCCACGGGGCCACCAACATGCCCAGCAAAAAAGTCACACGCCAGGCGATGTCGCCCCTGCGCGGGCGCAGCAAACCACCCACAATGCCGCTGATGCCCAGAATGCGGCCGTTGAGCAGAATGAAAAGCGCCGCGGCCAGGCCCAGCAAAACGCCGCCTGCAAGAGCAATCCAGGGATTGAAATGGGTCCAGTCGATCAGCATGGAATGTTCTCCTTGGCGGGGTCACAAAATTGTTCAAACAAAACGTTCATCACCGCCAGAGCCTGGGCGCTGGCGATCTCGTAATAGATGTTCTTGCCTTCGCGGCGGGTGTTGACGAGGCCCTCCTCGCGCAACACCCCCAGTTGCTGTGACAAGGTGGGCTGGGAGATGCCTACCAGCTCCTCCAGCTCCCCCACCCTCTTCTCGCCCTGGCTGAGCTGGCACAGCAGCAACAGGCGGTCAGGGTTGGACAGCACTTTCATGAGGCGGCAGGCGCTGTCTGCCGAACGGCGCAGGGTATCAAGGTCAATCGGCTTCTCTGTGAGCATGGTAGCGCGCTCCATTTCAAATTCAATATTGATATTATATTGACTGACAATCTATGAATCAATAGACTGTTGGCATCCAACGTGAAATCCCATGAGTTCTCCTATGAAACCCCAGATCCAAGCCTTCTTTGACGATGCCACCTGGACCGTGAGCTATGTTGTCTTTGACAAGACCGGCGGCCACTGCGCTTTGGTGGATTCGGTGCTCGATTACGACCCCAACTCAGCACGCACCCGCACGCACTCTGCCGACCGGCTGGTGGAGTTTGTGCAAAACCAGGGCCTGACCGTGCAGTGGATTCTGGAGACCCATGCCCATGCCGACCACCTGTCGGCCGCGCATTACCTGCGCAAGAAACTGGGGGGCAAGATTGCCATCGGCGCTGCCATCACCCGGGTGCAGGATGTGTTCAAGGCAATCTTCCATCTGGAGCCCGAGTTCCATCCGGACGGCAGCCAGTTCAACCATCTGTTTCACGACGAAGAGCTGTTCCACATTGGCCAGCTTGAAGCCAGGGCATTGGCGGTGCCAGGCCACACCCCGGCGTGCATGGCTTATCAGGTGGCCGATGCCGTGTTTGTGGGCGACACCCTGTTCATGCCCGATGTGGGCACTGCGCGCTGCGATTTCCCGGGTGGCAATGCGCATACGCTGTACCAGTCGGTGCGAAAGCTGCTGAGTCTGCCCGATGAGACCCGCCTCTTCATGTGCCACGACTACCCGCCTGCAGGGCGCACCGCCGCATGGCAGACCACCGTGGCCGACCAGCGCGCCCACAATATTCATGTGCATGATGGCGTGACCGAAGAGGCCTTTGTGGAACTGCGTACCCGGCGCGACGCGACGCTGGAGATGCCAGTGCTGATCCTGCCATCGGTGCAAGTAAACATCAGAGCAGGCGCCATGCCACCGCCTGAAGATAACGGCGTGACCTATCTCAAGATTCCGGTCAATGTACTGTGACACCCTCTTTCATCCACCCGGCCCATCTGTGCAATCCAGGAGATTTTCATGAGCAATGAACAGGTCACCGTTGAACTCGTCCAGCAAAAGGACTACCGCTTTGACATCCAGTTTGGTGGCGCCATTCCCCACCTGATCGCTGACGAACCAGCCCCTTTGGGGACAGGCATGGGGCCATCACCCGTGCAGTTGCTGTGTGCGGCGGTGGGCAACTGCCTGAGCGACTCGCTGCTGTTTGCACTGCGCAAATTTAAACAGACACCCGAACCCTTATGCACCACAATACGGGCTGAAGTGGGGCGCAACCCCGAGGGCCGTTTGCGCGTGCTGCGCATTGAAGCCACCTTGCGCCTGGGCGTGCCCGCAGCGCGGCTGGAGCACCTGGACCGGGTGCTCGGCCAGTTTGAGAGCTATTGCACCGTGACCCAGAGCGTGGGCCAGGGCATACCCATCGACCTGAAAGTGCTGGACTCAGACAATGTGGTCCTGAAATGACGATACCGAGCGCCTATCTTCCCTCGCTTTCTGGAAAACACCCATGAAAACCGCCCATGACCTCGTTGCTGCCGCCAAAGCCCGGGTCCAGGAAATTCCCGTGGACCAGGCCGAGCAGGCCATTCACGAAGCCGATGTGCTGATCGATGTGCGCGAGGCCGATGAATACCAGGCCGGGCACCTGCCCGGCGCCATCCATGCCTCGCGCGGCCTGCTGGAGTTCAAGCTCAGCAACACGCCAGCGCTCACATCGCGCGACCTCAAGGTCGTCGTCTATTGCAAGACCAGTGGCCGCGCCGCGCTGGCCGCGTGCGCCATGCAGGACATGGGATATCTGCAGGTGCAGTCGATTGCCGGTGGCTTCGACGCCTGGCTGGCCGCTGGCAAGCCAGTGGTCAAGCCCGTGACGCACTCGTTCGAATAACCGGGTGAAGCGGCTCCAGGGCCGTTCTGCCTTTTCGCAAAGTGGCCCGCACAAGGGCTGCAAGCAACCAAAGCAAAGGGGAAATCATGAAAGTCAACGTTGGAACTACTGACCGTGTCTTGCGCATCGTCGCCGGTCTGGTGCTGATCGCCCTGGCTGCCACTGACACCGTGGGCTGGTGGGGCTGGCTGGGCGTGGTGCCTTTGGCCACTGGCCTGTTTCGTTTCTGCCCGGTCTATACCCTGCTGGGCATCAATACCTGCTCCATGAACAAACAAGTAACCCCCAAGTGACCCTATTGCTCCGGCCCGGTGAAGTTTGAACCGATCGCCCTGAGCCTGGCCTGTCCTGAGCCTGTCGAAGGGTCGAAGGGCTCAGCCTGAACGATAGTTGATACACCAAAGGGCCGGATCAATAGGGGGGTAACCGGCACTGCTTGGGTGCGGCCCTTCGACAGGCTCAGGGCGAACGGGTTTTATTTGAGGTCTGTGCGCATGGGGTGCGCAGGGCTCAGGCGCATACCCCTTGCGATTGCGCATGCGCATGCAGGTCATCCGCTTCGGTCGTAGTGGTGCGGTGGCCGTTCAGCCCCAGCTTGGCCAGCAACTGCACATCGGCTTGCACGTCGGGGTTGCCAGTCACCAGCAGCTTGTCGCCGTAAAAAATCGAGTTGGCCCCGGCCATGAAGCACAGGGCCTGCACCGCTTCGCCCATCTGCTGGCGCCCGGCTGACAGGCGCACGCGGGCCTTGGGCATGGTGATGCGGGCCACGGCAATCACGCGCACAAAGTCAAAGGGGTCCACCGGCTCGCTATCGGCCAGCGGGGTGCCGGGCACGCGCACCAGGCTGTTGATGGGCACCGATTCGGGGTAAGGCTGCAGGTTGGCCAGCTGGGCAATCAGGCCCGCGCGGTGCACGGGCGCCTCGCCCATGCCCACAATGCCGCCGCAGCACACGCTGATGCCGGCGCTGCGCACATGCTGCAGGGTGTCCAGCCGGTCCTGGTAGGCGCGGGTGCTGACCACGTCGGTGTAGTACTCGGGGGCCGTGTCCAGGTTGTGGTTGTAGTAGTCGAGCCCCGCATCCTTGAGCGCCTGCGCCTGGTGCGATTCGAGCATGCCCAGCGTGGCGCAGGTCTGCAGGCCCAGGCCCTTCACGGCGCCGATCAGGGCACTGACCTTTTCGATGTCGCGGTCTTTGGGGGCGCGCCAGGCGGCGCCCATGCAAAAGCGGGTGGCGCCAGCGTCCTTGGCGGCCTGGGCGGCGCGCACCACCTCATCCAATTTCATGAGCTTCTCGGCCTTCACACCGGTGTCGAACTCGGCGGCCTGCGGGCAATAGCCACAGTTTTCGGGGCAGCCACCGGTTTTGACCGACAGCAATGTGGCCAGCTCGATGTCGCCGGCGGGCCAGTGCTGGCGGTGCACCGTCTGCGCCTCGAACAGCAGGTCCATCAAGGGTTTCTCGAGCAGCGCCTGGATGGCATCAACCGTCCACGGGCCTTGCAATGCAGCAGGCGCAACGCGGCGGTGCAACTGCAGGGGCTGGCTGGCGGATGGGGTGGCGGATGGGGTGGCGGTAGGGGACATGAGGGGGTCTTTCAGGGTGGAGGCAGAGAATGCGGGAAAAAACCAAAACCTGCGCGGCCAGGCGCTATCTGGGCTGACCGGGGATAAAGCCCAGGTCTTTCAGTTCTTCCCCGCTCAAATCCAGTTCGGTCAATTCTGGCTGGCGTGGCTCGATGCTGCGGCACCGTTCGTAGCTGGCCGGCGGGCCTTGCTCTTCTTGCCGTCGATCTTGTCCGCTGCGGCGGTCATTTGTCTGTCGTCGATCCATTTATCTAGGTATTGAAACTCAGGAGCCCGCGCAGGGCGCAACTGCCGCAGCAGGCGTCAACCCAGCGCGGCAATCACTTGCGGCGGGGCCTGCACCAGTTCGATCAGCACGCCCTCGCCTGCGATAGGAAACTCATCGTTGCTCTTGGGATGCAGAAAGCAGATATCGTAGCCTGCGGCGCCTTTGCGGATACCGCCCGGCGCAAAACGCACACCCTCAGCGGTCAGCCATTCGACTGCGGCGGCCAAATCATCGATCCACAGGCCGATATGGTTGAGCGGCGTGGTGTGCACTGCTGGTTTCTTGTCAATATCCAGCGGCTGCATGATGTCCACCTCGACCTTGAAGGCGCCCTGCCCCATGGCCAGGATGTCTTCGTCCACGTTTTCACGCTCGCTCTGGAAGGTGCCGGTCTGCGTGAGGCCCAGCATGTCCACCCACAGGGTTTTCATGCGCTGCTTGTCGGTGCCGCCAATGGCGACCTGCTGGATGCCCAACACCTTGAAGGGACGTGGAATGTTTGTGCTTGCCATGGTCGAATGCCCTCGATTACTCTGTTTTTGATAGCTGCCAGCGCTTGTCTGTCGGGCGCTAGCAGCGTATTTCATTGAAATTCCAGAATCACCTGGTCCACGCTGAGCGACTCGCCCTTGCCCGCCATGATCTTGCCCACCACGCCGTCCTGCGCGGCAAAGAGGATGTTTTCCATCTTCATGGCTTCGATCACCGCCAGCTTCTCGCCCGCCAGCACCTTCTGGCCGGGTTGCACCGCCACATCGACCAGCAGGCCGGGCATGGGCGAGAGCAAAAACCTGGACAGGTCCGGCGGCGCCTTGAACGGCATCAGCTTGTACAGGCGCGCGCCCAGCGGCGACAGCACCAGCGCATCGATCTGCGTACCGTTGTGCGCAATGCGCAGCGCCAGCGGGTTCTTGCCCACGCCGCGCTCCACCTGGGCCGTGAAGCCCATGCCATTGCACTGGCCTTGCACGCGGATCTGCCCCAGCGTGGCATTGCTACTTATATGATAGCTCTTGCCGCCCACTGACACTGCGCTGGAGCCCGATTTGTCTTCAAAGTCAGACACCGTCACTTCGTGGTACTGGTTCTGGCCCTCGGCCCCCAGCGTAACGACCACAAACTGCTCGCCCACCTTCACCTCATGCCCGACCAGCTGCCCGCTGATGCCCGAAGCGCGGGCGCGGTAGCGGCGGTTCATGTAGGCGGCCAGCGCCACCAGGAACAGCGGGTCTTCATGCGGCACGTCTTCGGCGGCAAAGCCCTTGCCGTAATGCTCGGCGATGAAGCCGGTATTGAACTGGCCTGTGACGAAATTCGGGTGCGCCAGCAGCGCTGCCTGGAACGGGATGTTGCTGCTGATGCCGCGAATCACAAAACCGTTGAGCGCCGCACGCATCTTGGCAATGGCATCGCTGCGGCTGGTGCCGTGCACGATGAGCTTGGCGATCATCGAGTCGTAATACATGGGGATCTCGCCGCCTTCGTACACCCCCGTGTCCACCCGCACGCCCAGCTTCTTGCTGGTGTCGGCCTGGAACATGGTTTCTTCCGGCGGCTGAAAGCGCACCAGGCGACCGGTGGAGGGCAAAAAGTTGCGGAACGGGTCTTCGGCGTTGATGCGGCACTCGATGGCCCAGCCGTCGCGCTTCACATCAGCCTGCGTGAGAGGCAGCTTCTCGCCCGCCGCCACGCGGATCATCAGTTCCACCAGGTCCAGGCCAGTGATGCATTCCGTCACCGGGTGCTCCACCTGCAGGCGGGTGTTCATCTCCAGGAAGTAGAAGTCCTGGTCCTTGCCGACCACGAACTCCACCGTGCCCGCGCTCTGGTAATTCACGGCCTTGGCCAGTGCCACGGCCTGCTCGCCCATGGCCTTGCGCGTGGCATCAGAGATGAAGGGCGACGGCGCCTCTTCGATCACCTTCTGGTGGCGGCGCTGGATGGAGCATTCGCGCTCGTTCAGATAAATCACGTTGCCGTGGCTGTCGCCCAGCACCTGGATCTCGATATGGCGCGGCTCCAGCACAAACTTCTCGATGAAGATGCGGTCGTCGCCAAAGCTGCTGCGGGCCTCGTTCTGGCAGCTGGCGAAGCCTTCAAACGCTTCCTTGTCGTTATAGGCCACACGCAGGCCCTTGCCGCCGCCGCCGGCGCTGGCCTTGATCATCACGGGGTAACCGACGCCCCTGGCGATCTCCACCGCCTGCTCGGGGCCGGCGATGGCGTCGTTGTAGCCGGGGATGGTGTTGACCTTGGCTTCGTTGGCCAGCTTCTTGGACGCGATCTTGTCGCCCATGGCCGCGATCGAATGCGCCTTGGGGCCGATGAAGGCAATGCCCTCATCCTCGCAGCGCTTGGCGAAGGCTTCATTTTCCGACAGGAAACCGTAGCCCGGGTGGATGGCCTGCGCGCCCGTCTGCCTGGCGGCGGCAATGATCTTGTCGGCCTGCAGGTAGGACTCGCGCGAGGGCGCGGCGCCGATGTGCACGGCCTCGTCGGCCAGCTTGACGTGGCGGGCCTCCTTGTCGGCATCGGAATACACGGCGACGGTTTTGATGCCCATCTTCTTGGCCGTTGCAATCACTCGGCAGGCGATCTCGCCACGATTGGCGATCAGGATTTTGGTGAACATACTTTGTTTCTTTCCAAGGACTCTTACCCGAAACGTATTGGGTCAGGCGCTGGCACAGCCCAGCGAAGCGTTAGGGGCCAGGCGCCGGACCGCAGGCAGTAGCAGCGCTATGACAAGGTCTGGCAACGACGCCCCAAGGGCTGTGGCAGTGCCGCTCAAAGGGGAATATTTCCGTGCTTGCGCCACGGGTTCTCCAGCTTCTTGTCCCGCAGCATCACCAGCGAGCGGCAGATGCGCTTGCGCGTCTCGTGCGGCAGGATCACGTCGTCGATGAAGCCACGGGCACCGGCCACAAACGGGTTGGCAAAGCGCTGCTTGTATTCCGCCTCGCGGGCGGCGAGCTTGGCGGGATCGTTCTTGTCCTCGCGGAAGATGATCTCCACCGCGCCCTTGGCGCCCATCACCGCAATTTCGGCGTTGGGCCAGGCCAGGTTGACGTCGCCGCGCAGGTGCTTGGAGCTCATCACGTCGTAGGCGCCGCCGTAGGCCTTGCGGGTGATGATGGTGATCTTGGGCACGGTGCACTCGGCGTAGGCATACAGCAGCTTGGCGCCGTGCTTGATGATGCCGCCGTATTCCTGCGAGGTGCCGGGCATGAAGCCGGGCACGTCCACGAAGGTGACCACGGGGATGTTGAACGCATCGCAGAAACGCACAAAGCGCGCGGCCTTGATGCTCGACTTGATGTCCAGACACCCTGCCAGCACCAGCGGCTGGTTGGCCACGATGCCGATGGTCTGGCCTCCCATGCGGGCGAAACCGATGAGGATATTCTTGGCGCATTCGGGCTGCAGCTCGAAGAAGTCGCCGTCGTCCACCGTCTTGACGATGAGCTCCTTCATGTCATAAGGCTTGTTGGCGTTGTCGGGCACCAGGGTGTCGAGCGACAGGTCGGCGCGGTCGACCGGGTCGTTGCCCGGGCGCACGGGGGCCTTTTCGCGGTTGTTCAGCGGCAGGTAGTTGTACAGGCGGCGCAGCATGAGCAGCGCCTCGACGTCATTGTCGAATGCCAAGTCGGCCACGCCGCTCTTGCTGGTGTGGGTGATGGCGCCGCCCAGTTCCTCGGCCGTCACTTCCTCGTGCGTGACGGTCTTCACCACGTCGGGGCCGGTCACGAACATGTAGCTGCTGTCCTTGACCATGAAGATGAAGTCGGTCATGGCCGGGCTGTACACGGCACCGCCCGCGCAGGGGCCCATGATCATGCTGATCTGCGGAATCACGCCGCTGGCCATCACGTTGCGCTGGAACACGTCGGCATAGCCACCCAAAGAGGCCACACCTTCCTGGATGCGCGCTCCGCCCGAGTCGTTCAGGCCGATCACCGGCGCACCCACCTTCATCGCCTGGTCCATGACCTTGCAGATCTTCTCGGCATGCGTTTCGCTGAGGGCGCCGCCGAACACGGTGAAGTCCTGGCTGAAGACGAACACCAGGCGGCCGT
>WOYI010745150.1_pt1 | contig 17090 bp, 14 predicted proteins | sample 6423411 | NCBI WGS metagenome assembly WOYI01 (sample SAMN13441803, study PRJNA592873) | oil field metagenome | biome: oil field; feature: oil-well bore; material: oil-contaminated soil; isolation source: oil-contaminated soil from oil-well borehole | place: Germany: Wietze | collected 2016-10-18 ...
CGCCGAGATCGATTCTCTGGTGGCGGGCAAGGAACAGGAAATCATGGCGGTCTGAATCGCCCATTGACGGGTCTGATCATCCTTCATGTCTGTACCACCGGTGGTGCCACACCACATCGCCATCGTCATGGATGGCAACGGCCGCTGGGCTACGCGCCGCTTTCTACCGCGCCTGGCGGGCCACAAGCAAGGGGTTGATTCGCTGCGCCGCTGCGCGCGCGCCTGCGTGCAGCGCGGCGTGGCCGTGCTGACCGTCTTTGCGTTCTCCTCCGAAAACTGGAACCGTCCGGTCGATGAGGTCTCTGGCCTCATGGAACTGCTGGCCATGGCGCTGGCGCGCGAGGTGCCGCAGCTCAAGAAAGACGGCGTTCGTCTGTACTTTGTGGGCGAGCGCGCGGGCCTGTCGCCCAGGGTGCGCAATGGCCTGGCGCAGGCGGAGGTTGCCACGGCGCAGAACACCCGCCTCGTGCTCAACGTGTGTTTCAACTATGGCGGCCGCTGGGATATCGCCCAGGCCGCTGCGTCGCTGGCGGCGCGCGGTGAGCCCATCACCGAGGCCAGTCTGAACGGCGCGATGGGCCTGGCCCATGTGCCAGACCCGGATTTGGTGATCCGTACCGGGGGGGAAATGCGGATCAGCAATTTCCTGCTGTGGCAGGCCGCATACTCCGAGTTGTTTTTCAGCGACCGGCTGTGGCCGGATTTCGACGAGTCGGCATTGGACGAGGCGATTGCCGCCTTCAGCTGCCGCGAACGCCGCTTTGGCAAAACCTCTGAACAGATCCTGTCCGCGCATCCTGTCCCGGTGCACGGCTGAAAGGCCCCCATGCTTCTCCAGCGTGTCATCACCGCTCTTGTCCTGCTGGCCATCCTGCTGCCTGCGATTTTTTATCCGTCCACGGTGCCGTTCACCCTGGTCGTTCTGGTGTTCATGGCTGCCGGGGCGTGGGAATGGGGCCGGCTGATCGGCTATGGCCAGGCCGGCTCGTTGGCCGTGGGCGCTGCCTGCGTTGCCCTGTGCGCTGCGTCCTGGGCGCTGGGTTGGGTTGATCAGCCCCTGACCGCGCTGTGGATCGTTGGTGGTGGCCTGTGGGTGCTGTGCGCGGCATGGCTGCTGCGCGCTGGCGTGCCGGGCTGGGCGCGCATTCCTGCGGCTGTGCGTCTGGTGGCGGGCGTGCTGGCGTTGTGGCTGGCCTGGCTGGCCGTGGTGCAGGCCCGCCATCTGGGTGTCAATTTTCTGCTGTCGGTGCTGGTCCTGGTGTGGGTGGCCGACATCTTTGCCTATTTCGCCGGCCGTGCCTTTGGCTTGCGCTTCACCAAGAACAAGCTGGCACCCTCCATCAGCCCCGGAAAGACCTGGGAAGGGGTGTGGGGCGCGCTGGCGGGCGTGGTCGTGCTGGCGTTTGCCTGGGTCGCCGCCGATGCCCACTGGCAGGCCGCCGTGCCCAGTTTTTACAGCCGCCTGGCGCAGCATGGTGTATGGCTGCTGGTGATTTCTGTTCTGTTCATGGTGGCCATGAGCGTGGCCGGAGACTTGGTGGAGTCGCTGATCAAGCGCAGCGCGGGCGTGAAAGACAGCAGTGGTCTGCTGCCAGGGCATGGCGGTGTGCTGGACCGGGTGGATGCCTTGCTGCCCACGCTCCCTCTGGCCCTGATGCTGACCCGCCTGACAACACTCCTATGAAACAGCGAATCACTGTTCTGGGCTCGACGGGCTCCATTGGCACCAGCACGCTGGATGTGGTGGCGCGCCACCTTGATCGATTCGAGGTGTTTGCCCTCAGCGCCGCCACCCAGGTGGACCTGATGCTGGCGCAGTGCGCGCAATTCACGCCCCGCTTTGCGGTGATGGCCAGTGCGCCCCATGCCCGTTTGCTGGCCGAGAAAATCAAGGCAAATGGGCTTAAAACGACCGTGCTTCAATCGTCAGATGCTCTTGAAATAATAGCATCCAATGACGATGTGGATACGGTCATGGCGGCCATTGTCGGCTCTGCGGGGCTGGCGCCCTGCTTGGCTGCGGCATGGGCCGGAAAGCGTCTTCTGCTGGCCAACAAGGAGGCGCTGGTGGTGGGGGGGAATGTGTTTCTGGACGCGGTGCGCGAAGGGGCGGCCAGGCTGCTGCCGATCGACAGCGAGCATTCGGCCATCTTCCAATCCCTGCCCGAGGATCCCGCCACCTGGGCGCAGCGGGTCGAGAAAATCATTCTGACCGCATCCGGGGGACCGTTTCGTACCCGAGTACCTGATTCGCTGCGCGATGTCACGCCAGAACAGGCCTGTGCCCATCCCAACTGGAGCATGGGGCGCAAGATTTCGGTGGATTCGGCCACCATGATGAACAAGGCGCTGGAAGTCATTGAGGCGTGCTATCTGTTTGGCGTGGCCCCGGCGCAACTGGATGTGGTGATCCACCCCCAAAGCATCATCCACTCCATGGTGCAATACCGGGATACATCGGTGGTGGCGCAGTTGGGTACCCCGGACATGCGGGTGCCCATCGCCTTCGGTCTGGCGTGGCCCGAGCGGGTCGAGTCGGGGGCCTCGGCGCTGAACTTTCATGCACTCTCGGCCATGACTTTCGAGGCCATCGACGACCATGGCCATCGCGACCGCTTTCCCGGATTGCAGCTGGCGTGGGATGCCCTGGCGGCCCCGCAGGGCACAACGGCGGTTCTGAACGCAGCCAACGAGGTGGCGGTGGCTGCCTTTCTTGAGCGCCGCATCCGGTTTGATCAGATTCACCACCTCAATCTTGCAACTTTGGAGGCGGTTTCCCCTTCCAATCCCGATTCGCTCAATGCCTTGCTGGCCCTGGATGCCCAGGCGCGCAGTGTGGCCGAGCAGGCTGCCGGCCGTCTGGCTGCCTGAATGCGGTTGATTCACGGAGCCATTGCATGCTGCTGAGCCTTGTTGCTTTCGTTGTTGCCCTGGGCGTGCTGATCGCCGTGCATGAGTATGGGCATTACCGGGTGGCGGTGGCCTGTGGCGTCAAGGTGCTGCGGTTTTCGGTAGGTTTTGGCAAGCCGCTGCTGCGCTGGCAACCCAAGGGCTCATCCACCGAGTTTGTGCTCAGTGCGTTTCCGTTGGGCGGCTATGTGCGCATGCTCGACGAGCGCGAGGCGCCCGTGCCCGAGGCCGAGCGCCATCTTGCATTCAATACGCAGCCACTTCGTTCGCGTGCGGCCATCGTGGCGGCAGGCCCCATTGCCAATCTGCTGCTGGCGGTGTTGCTGTATTCGCTGGTGAACTGGATTGGTGTCCAGGAACCCAAGGCGCTGCTGGCCAGCCCCGTGGCAGGCTCGGTGGCGCAGGCGGCGGGTTTGCGCGGCGGTGAACTGGTGCACAGCGCGGCCCTGGGTTCTGGCGAACTGGAACCCGTGCGTTCTTTTGAAGATTTGCGCTGGTTGTTGACCCGTGGCGCCCTGGAGGGCGAAAGGGTCCGGCTGGAGATCGAACCAGCACCCGGCGCGGTGCACCGTGAGGTGGTGCTTGACATGGCGCAGATCGATACGCGCGAGGCCGATGCGCAGCTCTTTCGCAAGGTGGGGCTTACGGGTCCCTGGATACGTCCGGTGCTGGGTGAAATTATGGCCGGCGGTGCTGCGCAACGCGCGGGGCTCCGTCAGGGCGATGTGGTGCTGAAAATTGGTGCGGTGGAGGTGGTGGATGGCCAGCAGCTGCGTGAGTTGATTCGCCAGTCCGTTCGTGCCGATGCGGCGGTGGTGCAGCCCTGGCGCATCGAGCGCGGCGGCCAGCAGCTGACCGTGGATGTGATGCCCGATGTCCAGAAGGAGCAAGACGGCAGTGTGGGCCGTATCGGTGCCTATGTGGGCGCGCCGCCCGAGTTTGTCACTGTTCAGCGTGGCCCGGTGGAGGGCTTGTGGAACGGTGTGGTGCGCACCTGGGACCTGTCCGTCCTGACCCTGCGCATGATGGGCCGCATGGTGGTCGGCCAGGCTTCCCTGAAAAATCTGAGTGGGCCCTTGACGATTGCCGACTACGCCGGCCGCTCGGCCAGCATGGGCTTCACGCAGTACCTGGCGTTTCTGGCGCTCATCAGCGTGAGCCTGGGCGTGCTGAATCTGCTTCCCTTGCCAGTCCTCGATGGGGGTCACCTGATGTATTATCTTTGGGAGGGTGTGACGGGCAGGAAGGTGTCGGAAGCGTGGATGGAGCGGTTGCAGCGCGGTGGCGTGGCGGTTCTTCTTCTCATGATGTCCATTGCCCTGTTCAACGATATCGCCCGGCTCTTTGGCTAACCTTTTTGCCGCATGTCCCAGCGCCATGTGGTTCCCGCTTCACTCATGAAAAAACACATCAATCGCCTGGGCGTGCGCACTGCATCGGCCATTGCAGCCATGGTTTTGGTCGCCAATGCGGCCTGGGCCCTGGAGCCATTCAAGGTGCAAGACATCCGGGTGGAGGGCCTGCAGCGTGTGGAGCCCGGCACCATTTTCGCATCCATGCCGCTGCGGGTGGGCGATGACTACAACGACGAAAAAGGCGCTGCCGCCATTCGGGCGCTGTTTGGCCTCGGACTTTTCAAGGATGTGCGGCTGGAGGCTGCCGGCAACGTGCTGGTCGTGGTGGTGGAAGAGCGTCCCACCATTGCTGATGTCGAGTTTGCGGGCACCAAGGAGTTCGACAAGGAAGCTCTCAAAAAGAGCATGCGCGATGTGGGGCTGACCGAAGGGCGCCCCTACGACAAGGCGTTGACCGACCGGGCAGAACAGGAACTCAAGCGCCAGTACATCAACAAGAGCCTGTACGGCGCCGAGGTGGTGACCACCGTGACGCCCATCGAGCGCAACCGTGTCAACCTCACCTTCACGGTGGTGGAAGGTGAGCCGGCGCGCATCAAGGAAGTGCGCATCGTTGGCAACAAGGCGTTCAGCGAGTCCACGCTCAAGGGACTGTTTAACCAGAACACCGGCGGTTGGCTGAGCTGGTACACCAAGTCTGACCGCTATTCCCGTGCAAAGCTCAATGCCGATCTTGAGACCCTGCGTTCCTACTATCTCCAGCGCGGCTACCTCGAGTTTCGCGTGGACTCCACCCAGGTGGCCATCTCGCCCGACAAGCAGGATATCTCCATTGTGGTGAATGTGACCGAAGGCGAGCGCTTCGTGGTGTCCGGGGTCAAGCTCGAAGGCAATTATCTCGGTCGCGAAGACGAGTTCAAATCGCTGGTCACCATTCGCCCGGGCGAGCCCTACAACGCCGATCAGGTCACCGAAACCACCAAGGCATTCTCCGAATATTTTGGCCGCTTCGGTTTTGCATTCGCGCACATAGAGGCGGTGCCGGACATCGATCGCGAAAACAACCGTGTGGCACTGATACTGCAGGCCGAGCCGGGCCGCCGGGCGTATGTCCGGCGCATCAACGTCAGTGGCAACAACCGCACGCGCGATGAAGTCATTCGCCGCGAATTCCGTCAGTACGAGGCCTCGTGGTACGACGGCGAAAAGATTCGTCTGTCGCGGGATCGTGTGGACCGGCTGGGCTACTTTACCGAGGTGGGAATCGAAACCCAGGAAGTGCCTGGGTCTCCAGACCAGGTCGATCTTGTGATCAATGTGGTCGAAAAGCCCACTGGCTCCTTGCAATTGGGTGCTGGTTTTTCCAGCGCTGAAAAGGTGGCCCTGTCCTTTTCCATCAAGCAGGAAAACGTTTTTGGCTCCGGCAACTACCTGGGGGTGGAAGTCAACACCAGCAAATACCGCCGTACCCTGGTGTTCAGCACCACCGACCCATATTTCACCCAGGACGGCGTCTCTCGCACCCTGGACTTTTATTACCGTACTGACAAGCCCTATGAAGAGCAGGGCGGCAATTACCAGCTGGTCACTTCGGGTGCATCGATTCGTTTTGGGGTGCCCTTCAGTGAAACCGATACCGTTTTCTTCGGCGGCGGTTTAGAGCAAACCAAGATCAAGGCTGGCACCAATATCCCGGCCGCTTACCTGGCCTACGCCGATACCTACGGCGACTCCAGCAACTCCATTCCCCTGACCATCGGCTGGTCGCGCGATGACCGCGACAGTGCTCTGGCTCCGAATTCGGGCCGTTACCAGCGGCTCAATTCCGAATGGTCTGTGGCGGGTGATGCGCGCTACATGCGGGCGAACTACCAGTACCAGCAATATATCCCGCTGGACAAGCGGTTCACGGTGGCCTTCAATGGCGAACTGGGCTATGGCAAGGGCATGAATGGCCGGCCGTTCCCGGTGTTCAAGAACTTCTATTCCGGTGGCCTGGGTTCGGTGCGTGGTTTTGAGCAGGGCACGCTGGGTCCGCGCGATGTCACGGGTTCCTCTTTGGGCGGGCCCAAGAAGGTCACGCTCAATGCCGAGCTGATGGTGCCTTTTCCAGGCGCAGGCAATGACCGCACGCTGCGCATTTTTACCTTCGCGGATGTGGGCAATGTGTATGGTGAAAATGACACGGTCCGTTTCAACGACATGCGTGCATCCGCAGGTGTGGGCCTGAGCTGGATTTCCCCCCTGGGTCCGCTGCGTCTTGCCTATGCACAACCGGTGCGCAAGTTCGCTGGCGATAGAATCCAAAAACTTCAGTTCCAGATTGGTACATCTTTCTAATGAAATCACTTTCCCGCCATTTCTCCCCGGGGTCCGCTGCGTCTTGCCTATGCACAACCGGTGCGCAAGTTCGCCAGCGATAGAATCCAGAAACTTCAATTCCAGATTGGTACACCCTTCTAATGAAATCATTTTCCCGCCATTTCACCCTGGCCCTGCTGCTGAGCACATTGGCCGTGGCTTCCCCTGCGTTGCAGGCACAAGAATTCAAGGTCGGTTTCGTCAATACCGACCGCATCTTCCGCGAAGCCACTACCGCCAAGGCGGCCCAGGCCAAGCTGGAGCAGGAGTTCTCCCGTCGCGAGAAGGAACTCATCGACATGGGCAACACCCTGAAGACAGCGACCGAGAAATTCGAGCGCGAAGCCCCCACCATGGCCGAGAGCCAGCGCATCGCGCGCCAGCGCCAGCTGGTGGACCAGGACCGCGAATTCCAGCGCAAGCGCCGCGAGTTCCAGGAAGACCTGAACGCCCGCAAGAACGAAGAACTCGCCCAGGTTCTGGATCGTGCCAACAAGGTGGTCAAGCAGGTCGCCGAAGCTGAAAAATACGATGTGATCCTGCAGGAAGCTGTCTATATCAACCCCAAGCACGACATTACCGACCGGGTGCTCAAGGCGCTGAATGCCGCTGGCAAATAAGCCGCGGTGCAGGACAGGTGGCGCGTGAGTTTGCTCCTCGGGGACATTGTTGACGCGCTGGGCGGATCGCTGGAAGGGGGACTGCGGGACACCGCAGTGTTTCGCATTGCGCCGCTCGAAACCGCTGGCCCAGGGGATATCAGTTTCCTGAGCCACCCGCGTTACCAGCAACAACTGGCCGCCTCCCGGGCGGCCTGTGTCATTGTGGCGCCTGCGATGCGTGAGCCTGCACTGGCGCGTGGCGCGTGCATTGTGGCGGACAACCCCTATGTCTATTTCGCCCGGGTGACGCAGCTTTGGCGGCAGCACCATGGCGCAGCCCCGCGGCCCGGTGTGCACCCCAGCGCCGTGGTGGACGCGCACGCCGTGGTGCACCCCCGTGCCACGGTGGGCCCGCTGTGCGTCGTGGAGCGCGGTGCGCACATTGGCGCTGACACGCTACTCAAATCGCGCGTGACGGTGGGCGAAGACTGCCACATCGGCGCGCGCTGCATCGTGCATGCGGGCGTGGTGATCGGCGCCGACGGATTCGGTTTTGCGCCGCAGGGTGACGAATGGGTCAAGATCGAGCAGCTGGGCGCAGTGCGCATTGGCGACGACGTGGAAATTGGCGCCAACACCTGTATCGACCGCGGCGCGCTGCAGGACACCGTGATCGAAGACGGCGTGAAACTCGACAACCTGATCCAGATCGGCCACAACGTGCGCATCGGCAAAAACTCGGCCATGGCCGGGTGTGTGGGCGTGGCCGGCAGTGCCACCATTGGTGCGCATTGCACCGTAGGCGGTGGCGCCATCGTGCTGGGCCACCTCGAGATGGCCGACAACGTGCACATCTCTGCGGGTACGGTCGTCACACGCTCGCTCACCAAGCCGGGCCAGTACACCGGCATGTTTCCCATCGACGACAATGCGCGCTGGGAAAAAAACGCTGCCACACTCAAACAACTGTACAGCTTGCGAGAGCGCATCAAGGCGCTGGAGCAGGCGCTCAAGGCAGCATGAACGGAAGAACAACCCGATGATGGATATCCACGCAATTCTCAGGCAACTGCCCCACCGCTACCCGTTTTTGCTGGTAGACAAGGTGATCGAGCTCGAGAGCAACACCCGCATCAAGGCGATCAAGAACGTCACGTTCAACGAACCTTATTTCATGGGGCATTTTCCTGGGCACCCCGTGATGCCAGGCGTGCTGATCCTGGAGGCGCTGGCCCAGGCGGCGGGCCTGCTGGCATTCGATGCCATGGGCAAGGTGCCCGATGAAGAGAACATCTACTATTTTGTCGGCATTGATGGCGCGCGTTTCAAGCGCCCCGTGGAGCCCGGCGACCAGTTGATCCTGGACATCGTGATCGACCGGGTGCGCGGCGGCATCTGGAAGTTCAAGGCCGTGGCGCGGGTGGGCGAGGAAGTGGCCTGCGAAGCCGAACTCATGTGCACGATGCGCGGCGTGGGCTGAGTGCGCCTTTGCAAGCCGTGAGCAACATCCATCCCACTGCCATCGTCGATCCGGGCGCTGAAATAGACGCAACGGCCAGCATCGGGCCTTACAGCGTGATCGGTGCCCATGTGGTCATCGGGGCGGGCACCATGGTGGGCGCGCACTGCGTGATCGATGGGCGCACCACGCTGGGCCGCGACAACCGCATCTTCCAGTTCAACTCCATCGGCGCGATTCCCCAGGACAAAAAATATGCGGGCGAGCCCACCGAGCTGGTGATTGGCGACCGCAACACCATCCGCGAGTTCTGCACCCTGAACATCGGGGTGCCCCAGGCCGGCGGCATCACCACCGTGGGCGATGACAACTGGATCATGGCCTACACCCATATCGCCCACGACTGCCATGTGGGTAACCACACCACGCTGGCCAACAACACCACGCTGGCCGGCCATGTGCACCTGGGTGACTGGGTGACGGTGGGTGGGCTCACCGGCATCCACCAGTTCGTGAAAGTGGGGGCGCATGCCATGGTGGGCTTTGCCAGCGCCGTGGCGCAAGACGTGCCCCCGTTCATGCTGGTGGACGGCAACCCGCTGGCCGTGCGCGGCTACAACGTGGTGGGCCTGCGCCGCCGGGGCTTTTCGCCCGAGCGCATTGGCGCCGTCAAGCAGATGCACAGGCTGCTCTATCGCGAGGGCCTCACCCTGGAAGCCGCGCGCGCGGCCATCGCGGACCTGGTGCAGTCGGTGCCCGAGGCCGGTGGCGATGTGGCGTTGATGGAGCAATTTTTGGCCGACGCCACGCGCGGCATTGTGCGCTGAGGGGGGGCTGGTGATGAATGCCTCCCCCCGCGTCGCCATGGTGGCGGGCGAGACATCGGGCGACCTGCTGGCGGGGCTGCTGCTCGATGGCCTGCAGGCGCAGTGGCCCGGATTGCAGGCGCAGGGCATTGGCGGGCCGCAGATGGCGCGCCGGGGCTTTACGGCCTGGTGGCCCAGCGAGCGCCTGGCGGTGCATGGCTACAGCATGGAGGTGCTGCGCCGGCTGCGCGACATCCTGGGCATTCGCAAACAGTTGCGAGCGCGCTTGCTGCAAGACCGGCCCGATGTGTTCATCGGCGTGGACGCGCCCGATTTCAACCTGGGCCTCGAAGCCGACCTGCGCGCTGCCGGCATCAAGACTGTGCATTTTGTCTGCCCCTCGATCTGGGCCTGGCGTGCCAATCGGGTCGAAAAAATCCGCCGCAGTGCAGACCATGTGCTGTGCATCTTTCCGTTCGAGCCTGCATTGCTGGCGCAGCAAGGCATTGCTGCAACCTATGTGGGGCATCCGCTGGCGAATGTCATTCCCATGGTGCCCGACCGCCATGCCGCCAGGGCGCAGCTGGGCTTGCACGACGCCGACGAAGTGCTGGCCATCCTGCCGGGCAGCCGGTCGGCCGAGGTGCAATACATCGCTCCCCCCTTCTTTCAGGCTGCAGCGCTTATCCTTAAAGCGCGGCCAGCTATTAAATTAGTAGTGCCCGCCGTGCCTGCCCTGCAGGGGCGCATCCAGCAGCTGGCCCATGCCAGCGGACTGGGCGACGCCCTGCAGATCGTCGCCGGCCAGTCGCACACCGTGCTGGCTGCCTGCGATGTGACGCTGATCGCCAGCGGCACCGCCACGCTCGAAGCCGCGCTGTTCAAGCGGCCCATGGTCATTGGCTACCACATGCATCCCTTGAGCTGGTGGCTCATGCGGCGCAAGCAGCTGCAGCCCTGGGTGGGCCTGCCCAACATCCTGTGCCGCGATTTTGTCGTGCCCGAACTGATCCAGGACGCCGCCACACCGCAGGCCCTCAGCGCGGCCACGCTGCAGTGGTTCGACGCCCGCGCGCACCAACCCGAAAAAATCACCGCGCTCGAACAGCGCTTCACCGCGCTGCACGAAAGCCTGCAGCGCGACACGTCCCGACTGGCTGCCGATGCGATCCAGAAAATCCTTGCCCCCTGAGCAGGCCCGCCTTCTCTGGCACAGCATTGGCCTGGTGGCCGGGGTGGACGAGGCCGGCCGGGGCCCGCTGGCCGGGCCCGTGGTGGCCGCTGCGGTCATCCTCGATGACCGCCATCCCATTGCCGGACTGGCCGATTCCAAGAGGCTCACCGCCGCGCGGCGCGAGGCCCTGTTTGACGAGATCCGCGCCAAGGCACTGTGCTGCAGCATTGCGCAAGCCAGCGTCGAGGAGATCGACCGCCTGAACATACTGCAGGCCACGCTGCTGGCCATGCGCCGCGCCGTGATGGGCCTGCGGCTCAAGCCCAGGATGGTTCTGGTGGATGGCAACCGGCTGCCCGCACTGGACATGCCGGCCGAGGCCATTGTCAAAGGCGATGCGCTGGTGCCCGCCATCTCGGCCGCATCCATCCTGGCCAAGGTGCACCGCGACCACTGGTGCGTGCAGGTGGATGAGCAGTTTCCGCAATACGGCTTCGCGCAGCACAAGGGCTACGGCACGCCGGAACACCTGGCCGCGCTGCAGGCGCACGGCGCCTGCGCGCAGCACCGCCGCTCGTTCGCGCCGGTGGCGCAGGCGTTTGCGCGGCGGCCCGTACTGGTGCAGCCCGTCGCGCCCGTGCCCGTTGCGGTGCCAGTGCTCGATACCCTGGTGCCGCCCGCCGCGCCGCGACGCGCCCGCGGCAGGGTGTCGCGGGTATGACCAGCGCCGGCCCCATCCACATCAGCTCGCGCGACAACGTGCTGGTTAAGGATTTGCGCCGGCTGGCGCAGGACAGCACGGCCTACCGCAAGCAGGGCCGTGTCTGGCTGGAGGGTGACCATTTGTGCAGCGCCGCCCTGCAGCGTGGCGTGCACCCCGCCATCGCCGTATTTTCAGAGTCTTTTTGGCCCCATGCGCCCGCCCATCATGCGCGAGCAGCTATTAAAGTAATAGTGCTCACCGATGCTTTGTTTGCCGACATCAGTGGTCTGGAGTCACCGGCGCCCATGGGGTTTGTGGTGGATGCAGGCACGCCAAGAGGGCTGCAGTCCGGCGTGGCCACCGTAGTGCTGGACCGGGTGCAGGATGCGGGAAACGTGGGTTCCATCCTGCGCAGCGCATCTGCTTTTGGCTTTCGGCAGGTGGCGGCGCTCAAGGGCAGCGCGGCATTGTGGGCCCCCAAGGTGCTGCGCGCGGGCATGGGCGCGCATTTCGCGCTCGACCTGGTTGAAGGGCTGGCCCTGGAGGACCTGCAGGTTCTGGGCGTGCCGCTGCTGGTCACCAGTTCGCACGCCGGGGATTTTTTACACCGCGCCGCCTTGCCCTGGCCTTGTGCCTGGGTGCTCGGCCATGAAGGGCAGGGCGTGTCGCCCGCGTTGGAGGCGCAGGCCGCCCAGCGCATCCGCATTGCACAGCCGGGCGGGGAAGAGTCGCTGAACGTGGCCGCCGCCGCCGCCATCTGCCTGCATGCCAGCGGCGCCATGCGCTGAAATCTGGGGCGCCCGGACGGTCTGGTTCGAAAAGATAGGCATTTTGCGCAGAGGGCTGCAGCCCCCCCTGCCTCGATGCTGCACTGCGCAATGAGGGCATTCGGCGCGATGCCGCCGGCTATAATCGGAGGCTTTTCTCGCAACAGCGTCGCCCGATCGCACCCAAAGCAACAACCCATCTGAGAGCAGCCGCCGGCATTCGTTGCGCGAGCGGCCTGCAGGCGCCGGGCGACCGTAACCATCCGGAGAATCCAGTGCTTTTGTCTCTACAGGGAAACTTCCCGCCCGCCATCCTGGCGCTCGCAGACGGCACGGTCTTTATCGGCAATTCGATCGGTGCTTCATCCGCAGAGGTGGGCACCACCGTCGGCGAAATGGTGTTCAACACCGCCATCACCGGCTACCAGGAAATCCTCACCGACCCCAGCTATTGCCAGCAGATCGTGACGCTCACGTATCCGCATATCGGCAACTATGGCGTCAACCCCGAGGATATCGAAGCCGACAAGGTCCATGCCGCAGGCCTCATCATCAAGGACCTGCCCCTGCTGGCCAGCAACTTCCGCCAGACCGAAACCCTCTCGCAGTACCTCGTGCGCGAGAAGACGGTGGCCATTGCCAACATCGACACCCGCAGGCTCACCCGCCTGCTGCGCAGCAAAGGGGCGCAAAACGGTGCCATCGTCGGCCTGGCGGCCGGCCAAGCCGTGACGCAGGCGCACATCGACGCCGCGCTGGCCGCAGCCAAGGCCGCGCCCAGCATGAAGGGCCTGGATCTGGCCCAGGCCGTGACCACGCCCGCCGCCTACACCTGGGACCAGACCGAGTGGAAGCTGGGCACGGGCTACGGCAAGCAGGAATCGCCCCGCTTCCATGTGGTGGCCTACGACTATGGCGTGAAACTGAACATCCTGCGCATGCTGGCTGAGCGTGGCTGCAAGCTGACGGTGGTGCCCGCCAAGACCCCGGCCGCCGAAGTGCTGGCCATGAACCCCGACGGGGTTTTCCTGTCGAACGGCCCGGGCGACCCGGCGCCCTGCGACTACGCCATCACCGCGGTGCGGCAGATCATCGACAGCGGTGTTCCCACCTTCGGCATCTGCCTGGGCCACCAGATCATGGCACTGGCCTCGGGCGCCAAGACCTTCAAGATGCAGCACAGCCACCACGGCGCCAACCATCCGGTGAAAGACCTGGACACGGGCCGCGTCAGCATCACCAGCCAGAACCACGGCTTTGCGGTGGAGATGGAGTCGCTGCCCGCCAACCTGCGTGCCACGCACATCAGCCTGTTCGACGGCACGCTGCAGGGCCTGGTGCGCACTGACAGGCCGGCGTTCTGCTTTCAGGGGCACCCCGAGGCCTCGCCCGGCCCGCACGATATCGCCTACCTGTTTGACCGCTTCACGGCATTGATGGCCACGGCCCGGGAGAAAAAATAATGCCAAAGCGCACAGACATTCAAAGCATTCTCATCATCGGCGCCGGCCCCATCATCATCGGCCAGGCCTGCGAGTTCGACTATTCCGGCGTGCAGGCCTGCAAGGCCCTGCGCGAAGAGGGCTACAAGGTCATCCTGATCAACAGCAACCCCGCGACGATCATGACCGACCCGGCCACGGCCGACGTGACCTACATCGAGCCCATCACCTGGCAGACGGTCGAGAAGATCATTGCCAAGGAGCGCCCCGACGCCATCCTGCCCACCATGGGTGGCCAGACCGCGCTCAACTGCGCGCTGGACCTGTGGCACAACGGCGTGCTCGACAAGTACAAGGGCGCGGCTACTGGAAGGCCTGTTGAACTCATCGGCGCCACGCCCGAAGCCATCGACAAGGCCGAAGACCGCCTGAAGTTCAAGGACGCCATGACCAAGATTGGTCTGGGCTCCGCGCGCTCGGGCATCGCCCACAGTATGGACGAAGCCTGGGCCGTGCAGAAGAACCTGGGCTTCCCCACCGTGATCCGCCCCAGCTTCACGCTCGGCGGCACGGGTGGTGGCATCGCCTACAACCCCGAGGAGTTCGAGACCATCTGCAAGCGCGGCCTGGAAGCCTCGCCCACCAGCGAGCTGCTGATCGAAGAATCGCTGCTGGGCTGGAAAGAGTACGAGATGGAAGTGGTGCGCGACAAGGCGGACAACTGCATCATCATCTGCTCGATTGAAAACCTGGACCCCATGGGCGTGCACACCGGCGACTCGATCACCGTGGCGCCGGCGCAGACGCTGACCGACAAGGAATACCAGATCATGCGCAATGCCAGCCTGGCGGTGCTGCGCGAGATTGGTGTGGACACGGGCGGCTCCAACGTGCAGTTCTCGGTGAACCCCAAGGACGGCCGCATGATCGTCATCGAGATGAACCCGCGCGTGTCGCGTTCGTCGGCGCTGGCGTCCAAGGCCACGGGTTTTCCCATCGCCAAGGTGGCGGCCAAGCTGGCCGTGGGCTACACGCTCGATGAATTGAAGAACGAGATCACGGGCGGTGCCACGCCCGCGTCGTTCGAGCCTTCCATCGACTACGTGGTCACCAAGATCCCGCGCTTTGCATTCGAGAAATTCCCCACGGCCGACAGCCGCCTGACCACGCAGATGAAGTCCGTGGGCGAGGTCATGGCCATGGGCCGGACTTTCCAGGAATCTTTTCAGAAAGCGCTGCGCGGTCTGGAAGTGGGCGTGGACGGCATGAACGAGAAGACCCAGGACCGCGAAGTCTTGGAGAAGGAACTGGGCGAGCCCGGCCCCGAGCGCATCTGGTACGTGGGCGATGCCTTCGCCATGGGTCTGTCGGTGGACGAGGTGTTCAACCTCACCAGGATCGACAAATGGTTCCTGGTGCAGATCGAGCAGATCGTGAAGATCGAGCTGGAGCTGGACCAGCTGGCCGTGGACAAGGGCGATGCCGCCCTGGCTGCACTGGATGCCGCCACGCTGCACACGCTCAAGCAAAAGGGCTTTTCCGACCGCCGCCTGGCCAAGCTGCTCAAGACCACGGAAAAGGTCGTGCGCGACCAGCGCCGTGCGCTCAAGGTGCGTCCTGTGTACAAGCGTGTGGACACCTGCGCGGCCGAGTTCGCCACCGACACCGCCTACCTGTATTCGACCTACGAGGCCGCCACTTACGGTGGCGTCGCGGAATGCGAAGCCGAGCCGACCAACGCCAGGAAGATCATGGTGCTGGGCGGCGGCCCCAACCGCATCGGCCAGGGCATCGAGTTCGACTACTGCTGCGTGCACGCGGCCCTTGCCATGCGCGAGGATGGTTATGAAACCATCATGGTCAACTGCAACCCTGAAACCGTGTCGACCGACTACGACACCTCGGACCGCCTGTATTTCGAGCCCGTCACGCTCGAAGACGTGCTGGAAATCGTCGACAAGGAAAAGCCGGTGGGCGTGATCGTGCAGTACGGCGGTCAGACGCCCCTGAAGCTGGCCCTGGACCTGGAGGCCGAAGGCGTGCCCATCATCGGCACCAGCCCCGACATGATCGACGCCGCCGAAGACCGCGAGCGCTTCCAGGCGCTGCTGCACAAGCTGCAACTGCGCCAGCCGCCCAACGCCACGGCACGCACCGAATCCGAGGCGCTGGAAAAGGCCGCCGCACTGGGCTACCCGCTGGTGGTGCGCCCCAGCTATGTGCTGGGCGGTCGTGCCATGGAAATCGTGCACGAGCAGCGCGACCTCGAGCGCTACATGCGCGAGGCCGTCAAGGTGAGCAACGACAGCCCCGTGCTGCTCGACCGCTTCCTCTCCAACGCCATCGAGTGCGATGTGGACTGCGTGCGCGACTCGGCCGGTGTGACCTTCATCGGTGGTGTGATGGAGCACATCGAACAGGCCGGCGTGCACAGCGGCGACTCGGCCTGCTCGTTGCCGCCGTACTACCTGTCCAAGGCCACGGTTCATGAACTCAAGCGCCAGACGGCGGCCATGGCCGAAGGCCTGAACGTGGTGGGCCTGATGAACGTGCAGTTCGCCATCCAGGAGGCCGACGGCAAGGACATCATCTATGTGCTCGAAGTGAATCCGCGCGCCTCGCGCACGGTGCCGTTCGTCAGCAAGGCCACGGGCATTCAGCTGGCCAAGGTGGCGGCACGCTGCATGGCCGGCCAGACGCTGGCCAGCCAGGGCATCACCAAGGAAGTGACGCCACCGTACTTCAGCGTCAAGGAGGCCGTGTTCCCGTTCGTCAAGTTCCCTGGCGTGGACACCATTCTCGGCCCCGAGATGAAGTCCACCGGCGAGGTGATGGGCGTGGGCAAGACCTTTGGCGAGGCCTTCGTGAAGAGCCAGATGGGCGCGGGCACCAGGCTGCCCACATCGGGCAAGGTGTTTCTTACCGTGAAGAACAGCGACAAGGCACGCGCCGTGGACATCGCGCGCCAACTGGTGGCCCTGGGTTTCGAGCTGGTGGCCACCAAGGGAACAGCGGCGGCCATCGAGGCGGCCGGCGTGCCGGTCAAGGTGGTCAACAAGGTCACCGAAGGCCGCCCGCACATCGTGGACATGATCAAGAACAACGAAATTGTCATGGTCATCAACACGGTGGAAGAGCGGCGCAACGCCATCGCCGACTCGCGTGCCATCCGCACATCGTCGTTGCTGGCGCGGGTGACCACCTTCACCACCATTTTTGGTGCGGAAGCGGCCGTCGAAGGCATGAAATATCTCGACAAGCTCGATGTGTATTCGGTGCAGGAACTGCACGCCCAGCTGGTGGCCTGAGCCCCGGCAAAAGCGGCATAATCTGCCCTGATCAGACCCCGCCGCGCGGCAATGTGCGGCGGTTTCCTTTTGCAGGGTCGCCAATGGCATTGACACGGAAATTCCTGCCAATGTCTGGTGACTGAGCGGTGGGGTTGCTTCGCTCCTCCCACTGTTTTGATTGATTGATGGAGACTCAACACAATGGCCACCATTCCCATTAC
>WOYI010063171.1_pt1 | contig 17087 bp, 13 predicted proteins | sample 6423411 | NCBI WGS metagenome assembly WOYI01 (sample SAMN13441803, study PRJNA592873) | oil field metagenome | biome: oil field; feature: oil-well bore; material: oil-contaminated soil; isolation source: oil-contaminated soil from oil-well borehole | place: Germany: Wietze | collected 2016-10-18 ...
GTGTCGCCGATCCCGGCGCGCAGTTCGCCGCCGTCTCCACCGCCGCCGACAGGACCGCCGCCTTCGGCATCGACCCGTCGCGCGTCTTCGGCTTCGAGGACTGGGTCGGCGGGCGCTATTCGCTCTGGGGGCCGATCGGGCTCAGCCTGATGATCGCCATCGGGCCCGAGGATTTCGACGATTTCCTCAAGGGCGGCGCGGCGATGGACGCGCATTTCCGCGAGGCGCCGCTGGCGGAGAACCTGCCGGCGATGCTGGCGCTGGTGGGTCTCTGGCACAACCAGATCTGCGGGCATGCCACCCGCGCCGTCCTGCCCTACGACCAGCGGCTGTCGCGGCTGCCCGCCTATCTCCAGCAACTCGAGATGGAGAGCAACGGCAAGCGGGTGGCGATGGACGGATCCGACCTCACCGAGCCATCCGGCCCCGTGGTCTGGGGCGAGCCCGGAACCAACGGCCAGCACGCCTTCTACCAGCTCATCCATCAGGGCACCCGGGTGGTGCCTTGCGAATTCCTCGTCGCGAAGGAGGGGCATGAGCCCGACCTCGCCCACCAGCACCGGCTGCTCGTCGCCAACTGCCTCGCCCAGTCCGAGGCGCTGATGCGCGGCCGCTCGCTTGACGAGGCGCGGGCCATCATGGCGCGGAAAGGCCTGACGGGCGCCGAGCTTGACCGCCAGGCCCGCCACCGGGTCTTTCCCGGCAACCGGCCCTCGACCACGCTGGTCTATGACCGGCTCACGCCGTTCACGCTCGGCCAGATCGTGGCGCTCTACGAACACCGGGTCTTCGTCGAGGGCGTGATCCTCGGGATCAATTCCTTCGACCAGTGGGGGGTGGAGCTTGGCAAGGAACTGGCGCTGGCGCTGGAGCCGATCCTTGCCGGGCGCGAAAGTGCGCAAGCCAAGGACGGCTCGACACGGATGCTGGTCGCGGCGCTGGGCGGCGGCTGATGCGTTCCGGGGGGCATCGTTAAGCGAATCTTCAAGCTGCGCGCGGCATTGTCGGCGCCGGATGGCCTGTGCCCCGGCGGCGGGAGAACGCGATGCGACTGTTGGACAATCTGAGCCTGGCGGCGAAGCTGCCGATCATCCTCGGCACGCTCGCGCTCGCGGCGCTTCTGACGATGGGCTATACCGGCTACCATGTCGCCCGCGACGCGCTGCTCGTGGCCGGGCAGGCGCGGGTGCGGACGATCGTCGATTCCAAGCTGATGGAGATCGACGCCTGGTATTCGGTCGTCAGCGGCGATCTGAAGTCGCTCGCCTCGAGCCCGCAGATGGGCCGCGCGGTCCGCGACTTCTCCGCCGCATGGCAGCGGATCGGCGACGGTCCGGCGGCCTTCCTCAAGGAGCGTTACCTCACCCGCAACCCCTATGCGCGCGGTGAACGGCACAAGCTCGAAAACCCCTCCGACGTCTCGGACTACTCGATCGCGCACAACCGCTATCACGGTGGCTTCGTGTCGGTCTTCGAGGAGAAGGGCTATCACGACATCCTGCTCGTCGATACCTCGGGCAACATTCTCTACACCGTCGCGAAGGAAAGCGACCTCGGCCAGAACATCTTCACCGGCCCGCTCAGGACAAGCGAACTCGCCCGCACGGCGCGGCGGGTGATGCAGAGCCCGGACGCCGACGTGCTCTTTTCCGACTTCGCCTTCTACGCGCCGACGCCCGGCGAAGCCGCGAGCTTCGTGGGCGCGCCGGTCCGTTCGGTCGACGGCCGCGTCCTCGGGGCGCTGGTCTTCCAGATCTCGGCCGGGCAGTTGACGGCGCTGATCGAGCGCCAGTCAGGCGCCGGACTCGGCGGGTTGACCTATCTCGTAGGCAAGGATCACCGCCTGCGCACGAATGTCGGCGAGGACGGGCAGACCGCGCTGAAGCTGCGCAGCACCGCCGAGGCGTTGAAGACCGCGTTCCGCGACGGTCATGTGGTGAGCTACGAGAACGGATTGTTCGGCGTGCCCTCGCTCCTGGTGACCGGGCACCTGAGCCGTCCGGGGCTCGACCTCGCGCTCGTTCACGAAGTGCCGCAGGCCGAGCTTCTGGCCCCGGTCGACGCGCTCTTGCGGCGGACCGCGCTCGGCGGGGCCGCGTCGATGATCCTCCTCGGCTTCGTGGTCTTCCGCGTCGCGCGGTCGCTGTCGCGGCCCTTGATGCGCACCGCCGACGCGATGAGCGTGATCGCGGCCGGGAACTACGGGGGGGAGATCCCCGATACCGGCCGGCGCGACGAGATCGGCACCATCGCCCGCGCGCTCGAGACGTTCCGCGACGGGCTGGCCAAATCCGCCGCCATCGCCCGCGACGCCGCCTTCAAGAGCGCGGCCTTCGAAGGCTCCTCGGCGGCCCTGATGATCATGGACCGCGACTATTGCATCACCTATGTGAACCCCTCGGTCTCGGCACTCTTCCGGCAGCATCTGGAGGAGTTCCGCAAGGTCACGCCGGATTTCGAGCCCTCGGCAGTCGTCGGCTGCGGCATGGACCGGTTTCACAGCCATCCCGAAGCGGTCCGCCAACAGCTCGAGCAACCCGGCGCGCTGCCGCACCGGGCCGAGATCCGTGTCGGCGACGCGCGCTTCGCGCTCGACATCAACGAGGTCGTGATGGAGCGGCAGGGCCGGATCGGCTTCGTCGTCGAATGGCGCGACGTCACGGTGGAGCGGATGAACCGGGCGGTGCTGTCGGCCATCGACAAGAACCTCGCCACCGCGGAGTTCGACAGCGACGGCGCGCTTCTCAAGGCCAATTCCAAGATGCTGACGCTGCTCGGGACCGATGAGGCCGGGATCGTCGGGCGCAGCCATGCCGACATCCTGCGCTTCGAGCGCGACCTTGATGCGGAAGGCGGGGAGGTCTGGGGCCGCCTCCTGTCCGGCGAGTCGGTCTTCGGCCGGTTCTGGACGCAGCTCGACTCCGGCCGCGAAGGCGTCATCGACGGCGGCTTCTCGCCGGTGCACGACAGCGACGGGCAGCTTCTGAAGGTGCTGCTGATGGGCTCCGACGTGACCGAGGCGCAGCTTGGCCTGCGCGCCGCCGAAGACCGCCGCCGGCGGATGGAGGCGGCGCAGAACGAGGTGGTCGAGGCGCTTCGCATCGGCCTGCGCGATCTCTCCGGCGGCGATCTCACCGCCCGGATCGAAGCCGGCTTCTCGGCCGAATACGAGACCCTGCGCCAGGATTTCAACATGGCGATCGAGCGTCTCGCCGATGCGATGGCGGCGGTGATCGAGAATGCCGCCGCGATCGAGGGCGAGGCGCAGGAGATCGCGCAATCGGCCGAGGATCTGAACGGACGGACCGAACAGCAGGCCGCGACGATCGAGCAGACGGCGGCCGCGCTCGACGAGTTGACGCTCTCGGTCAAGTCGGCGGCATCGGGGGCGGCCGAGGCCAGCCGCGTGGTCAGCGCCGCGCGCGCCTCGGCCGAATCCTCCGGCGCCGTCGTCGAGGAGGCGGTCGCCGCGATGGGCGAGATCGAAAGCTCCTCGGGGCGGATCGCGCGGATCATCGGCGTGATCGACGACATCGCCTTCCAGACCAACCTCCTGGCGCTCAATGCCGGGGTCGAGGCGGCGCGGGCCGGCGAGGCGGGGCGCGGCTTCGCGGTCGTCGCCTCCGAGGTCCGGGCGCTGGCGCAGCGCTCGTCCGAGGCCGCGCGCGAGATCGACGCGCTGATCTCGGCCTCCTCCGGCCAGGTCAAGCGCGGCGTCGGCCTCGTGGCGGAGGCCGGGCGGGCCTTGAAGGACATCGTCGCCTCAGTCACCAACATCGCCGACCGCGTGACCGATATCGCCACCTCGGCGCAGGAACAGTCGGCCGGACTCGCCGAGATCAACATCGCGGTCAACCAGATCGACCAGGTGACCCAGCAGAACGCGGCGCTTTTCGGGCAGGCCGCGGTGGCGAGCCAGTCGCTCACCCGGGGGGCGGAGGCGCTGAACGCGACCATGTCGCGGTTCCGCATCGACGTTACGGGCCGGGGCGACGGGATCAGGGCCGTCCCCGCGGCCTCCGGCACGCCGCGCGGTGCCGCGCCCGACCCGGCGCCGAACGCCGGCGGCGCCATGCCGGCGCGGGTCGCGGTCGGCATCGGAGGCAATGCCGCTGCGCGACGCGCAGAGCCGGATCCGGATGACTGGGCCGAGTTCTGACCATGCGGATGGCGGGTGCGGACCGCGTCCCCCCACCGAACGACGCGGCGGGACGCAGGGGAGCGGCAGCCCCCGGCGTGCGCCCGATCCGGCTGCTGATCGTCGACGATTCCGCGACCATGCGGTCGCTCATCCGGCATGCGCTCGGCGGCGACGGCCGCATCGAGATCGTCGGCGAAGCGGCTGATGCCTCTCAGGCGCGGGAGTTGATCAAGGCGCTCGATCCCGACATCCTGACCCTCGATGTCGAGATGCCCGGGATGGACGGTCTCAGCTTTCTCGGCCATCTCATGCGGCTCCGGCCGATGCCGGTGGTGATGATCTCGGCCGAGACCCGGCGCGGCGCCGGGGCGGCGCTCGACGCGCTGGCGCTCGGCGCGGTCGACTGCGTCGGCAAACCCGCCGGCGCCGAACCCGGCTTCGCGGGTCTCGGCGACCGGATCGTCGCGGCCGCACGCGCGCGACTGAGGCGGCGCCCGGGGAATGTGCAGGCGCCGGTTCCCTCCGACGGCTACCGATGGAACGGGCGCTACGTGCTGATCGGCGCTTCGACCGGCGGGGTCGAGGCCCTGGAAACGCTCCTCGCGGGGCTGCCTGAGAACGGGCCGCCGGTGCTCATCACCCAGCACATGCCGGCTGCCTTCCTCGAACGCTTCGCGACCCGGCTGAACGCGCGGGCGCGGTTGCGGGTGAAGCTCGCGGCGGACGGCATGCCGATCCGGCAGGGTTGCGCCTTCCTCGCCCCGGGCGGGCGCATGCACCTCACCCTTGCCCCGGGCGAGCCCCCGGAATGCCGGCTCCGCGAGGCGACGGCGGGCGCGGGATACTGCCCCTCCGTGGACGAGATGTTCCTGTCCGCCCTGCCGGTCGCGGAGCGGTCGGTCGCGGTGATCCTGACGGGGATGGGCCGCGACGGCGCCGAGGGCATGCGGCGGCTCAGGCGGGCCGGGGCGGAATGCCTGGCCCAGGACGCCGACAGCTCGGTCATCTTCGGAATGCCGCGCGCGGCGCTCGCCAATGGCGGGGCGCGGGAGGCGGTGCCGCTCGGCGACATGGCGGCACGGATTCGCGGCCTCACGGCGGCCCCCCGGCATCCGCCGGATGGGCCGCGGGCCGCATAACCGACACATCTTCCCGTGGTCGGCCGGGGCCGCATCCGTCGGGCTCGTCCGGCCCGGAGGCCCCGCAGGGGGCGCGCTATAGCGCTTCGGGTCTGCCTTGGATCAGAATTCGCCCCTTTTTCATTCGAATTCTGATACTTGCCATCTCAACATGAACCCGAAACGATTTAGAACCAGGAGACATCGCCGGCGGAGGAGGTGCGGGGCGCGACGGCGCGTGGCGCTTCCGCCATGGCAAGCCGGTCGGCGAGGTCACGAAGCCGCAACGGCGCGAGGAGCGTCCTCGGCGCGACCGTGATCGTGTCGGGCAGGTGATCGGGCAGGGCGTCCATCAGCCGCCTCAGATCGTCGATCCCCTGGGTGATCCGGTCGATCCCCTGCAAGCCGGCCAATGTCGCCGCATCGGGATGCGTCGCGAAGGGGCAGTGCGACAGCGCATCCTGAAGCGCGAGCGACAGGCAAGAGAGCAGCGCAAGTTCGTCGGCGACCCGCCGCGCGAGGGTGCCGAGCGAGAGATCGTCGTGCGACGGGCGGCGGAAGGGGGGCATGGGCCCGGTCATGGCCGCTCCGCTCCGGTGCGGCGGGGAGGGCCGGCGACGCGCCGCAGGCAGGTCGGCCCCGCGACCACGAGCGGCAGGGCCGGCCCCGGGTCGATCCGTTCGGAGTGGCCGATGAAGAGGTGGCCATCGGGCGCGAGCGCGGCCGTGAGCCGCCGCCAGAGCCGCGACCGCGTCCGCTCGCCGAAGTAGATCGCGACGTTGCGGCACAGGATGATGTCGAAGGGCTGCTTCATCGGCCAGTCGGCGTGAAGGTCGAGCCGGCGGAGGCGGACCAGCGCGCGGACCTGCCGCGTCGGCGCGACCCAGTCCGCCGCCCGGTCGAGGAACCGGCCGGCATATCCCGCCGGCAGCGCGGCGGCGGCGGCGGGCGCGAACCGGCCCTCCCGCGCGGCGGCAAGGGCGCGGTCGTCGATATCGGTCGCGAGGATGCGGAGATCGAGGCGTTCCGCCTCCGGCAGGAGGTCGAGGACCAGCATCGCCAGCGAATAGGCTTCCTGCCCCCGGGCCGTTCCCGCCGACCAGAGCCGGACTCGGCCGCCGGCGCGGGCGCGGGCGAGGAGCGGCGGCAGGACCGTGTCGCGCAGCAGCGCGAAGTGATGGGGTTCGCGGAAGAAGGCGGAATCGTTGGTGGTGATCGCCGAGACGAACTCCGCCCGCTCCGCCCGGCCCTCCGGCGCGGCGAGGTGGCCGAGATAGGCCGAGAGATCCGGCAGGCCGAGCGCGCGAAGACGCCGGCCGAGGCGGGCCTCGACCATCGCGGACCGGTCCGGCGCGAGCACGATGCCGGTCAGGTCCTCGGCGAGCCGGGCGAGGCCCGCAAGGGCCGCGGCCCCGCTTTGCCGGGGGGGCGCGACGGGGGGGCAGGCATCGCTCATGCGGCATGCGCCGCGACGGTCGGGAGGAGCGCGGCGAGATCGACGATGCGGATCAGCCGGTCCTCGACGAGCGCCAGCGCCGCGATGCAGGCCTCGCCCCCCTCGGCGGAGAGCGCCGGCGGCGGTTCGAGCGCCGCGCGCGGGACGGTGTGGATGTCGCTGACCGCCTCGACGATCAGCCCGGCGGACTGGCCGGCCGCCTCCACCACGACGATCACGTGGCGCGGCTCCGCCGCGACCGGCGCCATGCCGAGGCGGGCGGCGAGGTCGATCACCGGCAGGATCGTGCCGCGCAGGTTGATCACGCCGGCAAGGTAGGCCGGCGCATGCGGCAGGGGTGTCGGCCGGGTCCAGCCGCGCAGCTCGCGCACCGACATGATATCGAGGCAGAAGGTCTCGGCGCCGAGGCGGAAGGTCAGAAGCTCGACCCCGTCGGTGTCGTCGTGCGGGCGTGTCATGCCACCTCCTGCTTCGGTCCTGTGCCCGGACCGGGCAGCCGCGCCAGCTCGCCCGGGTCGAGGATGAGCGCGATGCGGCCGTCGCCGAGGATCGTCGCGGCCGAGATGCCGGGCAGGCGGCCGAAGCCGCCCCGGAGCGGCTTGACCACGATCTGGCGCTGGTCGAGGATCGCGTCGACGACGAGCGCGGTGCGGCTGCCATCCTCGGCCACGGTCAGGATCGCGATCGCCTCGGCGCCGGTCTGGCCGGCCGTGCGCATCCCGAGCGCCGCGGCGACGTCGCAGAGCGGCGCGAAGGCTCCGCGCAGCCGCACCAGCGCAGCCTCGGCGCCGAAGCTGCGGCGGTCGAGGGCGGCGAGCTTCGCGGTCTCGAGGATCGCGGCGACCGGCACCACGAACATCTGCCCGGCGGCCCGGACCACCATCCCGTCCATGACCGCGAGCGTCAGCGGCAGCGAGAGGCTGAACGTGGTGCCGCGCCCCGGCTCGGAGCGGATCGCGATCCGCCCGCCCAGCCGGGTGATCGCGGTCTTGACCACATCCATGCCGACCCCGCGCCCGGAGATGTCGGTGACCCCGCCGGCGGTGGAAAAGCCGGGGCGGAAGAGCAGGAGGTCGGTCTCCGCCTCGCCGAGGGGGGCGTCCCTGGCGATGAGCCCGCGCTGTTCCGCCGCCGCGCGGATCCGCGCCCGGTCGAGCCCGCGCCCGTCATCGCCAAGCTCGACCACCAGCCGGCCGGCGCGATGCGCGGCCGTGAGCGTGATCGTCCCTTCCGCGGGCTTGCCGGCACGGCGGCGCTCCTCGGCGGGTTCGAGCCCGTGGTCGAGCGCGTTGCGGATCATGTGCATCAGCGGATCGGCCAGCCGCTCGATCACCGTGCGGTCGACCTCCGTCGCTTCGCCCTCGAGCTTCAGCCGCGCGGGCTTGCCGAGGGCCGCCGCGGTTTCGCGCAGGACCCGGCCCATCCGCTGGAAGAGCGGCTTCACCGGCTGGGCGCGCATCGTCATCACGCTGTCCTGGATGTCGCGGGTGAGCCCGGTCAGCGTCTCGAGCCGTGCCGCCAGCGCCGAATGGGCGTCGAGCCCGCCCTCGCTCAGGCTCTGGGTCAGGATCGACTGGTTGATCGCCAGCTCGCCCACGAGGTTCATCAGCCGGTCGACCCGGTCGAGGTCGACGCGGATCGACGGCGTCTCGGCCACCGCGGCGGGCCGCTCCGTGCCGGGCGTCGTCGTCGGGCGGGCGGGGGCGAGCCGCTCCATCGTCAGGTCGCAGACATCCTCGACGAAATCGAAGATCTCGCCGATCTCGGCCCCGCGCCGGGTCGCGGGCAGGGTCAGGCGCCAGCCGAGATAGCTGTCCTCGGGATCGAGGGCGGCGAGGCGGGGAAGCGCCGCGAAATCGCAGCGGATATCGGTCGCGCCGAGATCGGCGAGCGCCTGCAGCAGGAAGAGCGGTTCGTTGCCCGAGGCAAAGAGCGCGGCCTGCGGACGGAAGGCGACCTGCCACGGACGGTTGTCGTGCGCCGCGTCGGTCCCGGCCGGCGCCGCCTCCGGCCGGGGGCCGGGCACGAGGGCCGCCAGCCCCGCTTCGATGCCGGCGGCCGGGTCCGGCGCCCCGGTCCCGGCGGCCCCCGCCGAGACCAGATCGGCGAGATGGTCGGCCGACCGGATCAGGAGGGCGACATCCTCGGCACGGGGCCGGATCGCGCCGTCCCGGAGCGCGTCGAGGACCGTCTCCACCCGGTGGGCGAAGCCGACGAGGGCGGTCAGCCCGAACGCGCCGGCGCCGCCCTTGATCGAATGCACGGCGCGAAAGGCGGTGTTGACAACCTCGGGATCGGTGGCGGCGGCGTCCTCGGCGGCGGCCTCCAGTTCCGTCAGGGCGTCCTGGAGCCGTTCAAGGAGCTCCGCGCATTCGACGAAGAAGCCGCTGCGCAGGTCGGCCAGAGGATCGGGCGCGTGCGTCATCCAGGGGGCCCCTTCAGCCCGCGACCATCTGCAGGGCGCGGACCAGTTTCGGTGCGTCGAACGGCTTGACGATCCAGCCGGTGGCGCCGGCCGCGCGGGCGCGGGCCTTCAGTTCCGGCGCGCTTTCGGTGGTGAGGACGAGGATCGGCGTCGCGCGGTAGCGCTCGATCCGCCGCACCGCCTCGACGAAGCCGAAGCCGTCGAGGCGCGGCATGTTGATGTCGGAGATGATCGCGTCCGGCGTGAAGTCGCCGAGCACATCGAGCGCGTCCTGCCCGTCCTCGGCCAGCCGCACGGTATAGCCGGCCTCGCCGAGCGCGAGGGCGAGCATGTCGCGCATCGTCCGGCTGTCGTCGACGGCGAGGATGTTCAGGCCCATGTCGCGGTCTCCGCTGTGGATGCAGGGTCGGGGGCGCGGGCCGGTCGCGACTGCACCGCGTCCGGCGTCAGCCCGTAGGTCGCGAGCGCCGCGGCGAAGGCGTCCGAGACCGGCGCCACGGTCAGCGACTGCCCGCAGTCGCGCCATTCGGCCGCCGCCGCGATCAGGACCTGCAGGCAGAGCGTGCCGAGATGGCCGACCGCGCCGGCATCGAGCTCCAGCGCCGCGCCGCGCCGCGCGAGGATCGCGGCGTGAAGCGGGGCCGCCGCCGGCAGGTCGAGGCGGGAGGCGAGCGCCAGCCTCGTCATCGTGCCGCCCCGGCCGCAATCTGTCGCGAATCTCGCAAAGCGCTGTCTCCCGCCTGATCCGATCGGGTCCGGTCTAGGTCAGAGGCGTTAAATTTGCTTTGACGGGAGCCGGCTCAGCGCGCCGCGTCGCCGAGGTAGCGGGCGCAGCCCTCCAGCGCCGCGTAGTCGTCCTCGATGATCGAGACGGCGAAATCGCGCATGAAGCCGGAGAACCGCCCCTTGTCGCGGAATGCCGCGGCAAAGCCGAAGCGGTCGAAATGGTCGGTGAAGGCGCGGGCGACGCCACCGATGAGGTGGATGCCGCCGAAGGGCAGGTGGGTCAGCGCGAGGTCGCCGGCGACGGTGCCGAGAAGGCGGATGAAGCTCCGCCCGGTCTCGACCGCGACCGGATCCTCGCCCGCCGCGATCGCCGCCATGATCGCCGAGGCGCCGGGGCGGTCGGGGCGCCCCGCCTCGCCCGCCCGCCAGGCATAGAGCCGTTCGAGGCCGCGCCCCGACAGCACGTCCTCGACCCCGGCGAAGCCATGCGCGGTCTCGACCGCCCGCATCAGCCTCAGGTCGGCCTCGCTCCTGACCGGCAGGCTGGCATGGCCGCATTCGGAGGCGGTGACGATCCGCCCGCCCGGGCCTTGGTGGACGGCGGCGGCGTTGAAGCCGGTGCCGATGCCGATGACGAGCTGCGGCCCGTCGCGCCGCGCCTCCGTCTCCGGCGCGATCAGGGCGCGCAGGCTGTCGGGCGCGATACGGCCGAGCGCATGGCCCTGCGCCTGCAGGTCGTTCAGGACCGCGATCCGCGCCGCCCCGGTCGCGCCGCCGATCACCGCGCGGTCGATGCACCAGTCGAGGTTGGTCAGCCGCGCCATGCCGTTGTCCACCGGGCCCGCGACCGCGACGCAGACGCCGTCGATTTCGGGGCTGCCGGCGCCGGCGAGGAACGCGGTCAGGACCGGCCCGAAGCCCGGATGGTCGGCATTGGCGAAGCGCCGGATCGAGCCCCGGTCGACGGCATCGCCGCGTGCCAGCGCGACGCGGGTATTGGTGCCGCCGATATCGGCCACGAGCGACAGGGTCTCAGACATCAGCGCGTTCACTTTGCCGGGGCTTCGGCCAGGGATCTGGCAAAGGCGTGATAGGACGCTTTCGGGGTCCGCTTCAAGCTCGCGAAGTCGACATGGACGAGACCGAAGCGCTTTTCGTAGCCGGGCGCCCATTCGAAGTTGTCGGGAAGCGACCAGCAGAAGAAGCTCTTGACGTTGGCGCCGGCGGCGCGCGCCCGGTGACGCGCCGTGGTTTCGCTAGCGTGCCGCCGGCCCGGTCGACGGGCCGATCACGAGCGCGGCCTCGAGAAGCCGGTGCTGCGGGCCGAGCGCGGGATCGGCGATCCGGTCGAGCAGCATCCGCGCGGCGAGCCGGCCCGCCTCGCGCACCGAGGAGCGCGTGGCGGTGAAGACGGGCAGGTCGTCGCCGTTGCGGAAATAGCTGAGTTCGTCGTCATGGGTGACGATCGAGACGTCGCGGCCAATTCTCGAGCCGGTTTCCTCGACCGCCCGCCGCACGCCGAGCGCGACGAGAAGCGACGAGGTCAGGAAGGCCGTCGGCGCGGTCCGCGTGGAAAGCATCTCGCGCGCGGCGGCATGGCCGTAATTCTCGGTCATCTCGGCGCTGCGCATCAGCGCCGGATCGGCCTCGAGCCCCCGGGCCCTCAGCGCCGCCTCGAACCCCGCGCGGCGGCGGAGGGCGAAATCCATGGTCTCCAGCCCGTTCAGGAGCGCGATGCGCCGGTGGCCGAGATCGAGCAGCAGGCTCGTCGCCCGTTCGAACGCATGGCGGTTGTTCACGTCGAGCCAGGAATAGGGCAGCGAGGCCCCCGTCGCCCGGCCATGCACGACGAAGGGCAGGCCGATCTCGTGCAGGAGCGGAATGCGCCGGTCGTCGAGTTGCGGCCCGTGGACGATGACGCCGTCGACATTGCCCTTGGCCTTCATCTCGGCATAGGCGCGCGCCTCGTCGGCATCCGGGACGACCGAGAGGACCATGTCGTAGCCGGCCTTCGAATAGGTCTCGCCGGCGCCGGCGATGAAGTCGGCGAAGACCGGGTTGACGATCTCGTGCTTGGTCGAGATCGGGATGACATGCCCGACGGCCATCGCCCGGCCGGTGGCCAGCGACCTGGCGCGGGTGTTCGGCCGGTAGTTGTGCCGGCGCGCGGCCTCGGCGACCCGGAGGCGGGTCTTCTCGCTCACCTCCGGATAGCCGTTCAGCGCCCGGCTGACGGTCGTCTGGGACAGGCCCAGCGTCTCGGAGAGTTTCTTCAGGTTCATCCTGGCCCGGCTTCAAAGCGCTTTCAATTCATAGCGAAGATAGCGTCGCCCGCAGGACCGGTCAATGCGCCGTCTCCGCCCTGGCTTGCGCGAATTTTGCGGCGGCTTTGCCTTTACGTTTCCAAATCGCTTTGGATTGACAGGTCGGGATCGCGCGTTCAGGATGCCCCTGTCAAAGCGCTTTGGATTCGCTTCGGGGCGCGCTATGAAGGTCGGGTACGGGAGACCCGACCGGGAGGATCGAATGAACGGAAAACTCCATGCCGGCGCCGCGGCGCTCGCGCTTGCCGCCGGTGCCGCGGCCGCGCAGGATCTGAAATTCGCGCCGGGCGAGGATGCCCGCTTCAACTGGCAAAGCTATGACGCCTTTGCCGAGGCCTACAACCTGGACGGTCAGGCGATCACCGTCTTCGGACCGTGGCGCGGCGAGGATCAGGCGCTGGTCGAAAGCGTCCTGGCCTATTTCACCGCCGCCTCCGGCGTGAGGGTGAACTATTCCTCGTCGGAGAATTACGAGCAGCAGATCGTCATCGACACCCAGGCCGGTTCGCCCCCCGACATCGCGATCCTGCCGCAGCCGGGGCTGATCGGCGATCTCGCCTCCAAGGGGCTCCTCGCGCCGCTCGGGCAGGAGACCGAGGCCTGGCTGCGCGATAACTATGCCGCCGGCGAAAGCTGGGTCAGTCTCGGCACCTATGCCGGCGCCGACGGGACGCCTGCGCTTTATGCCTTCCCCTACAAGATCGACGTGAAATCGCTGGTCTGGTACGTCCCCGAGAATTTCGAGGATGCGGGCTATGAGGTCCCCGGGACGATGGAGGAACTGAAGGCGCTGACCGAACGGATCGTCGCCGATGGCGGCACGCCCTGGTGCATCGGGCTTGGATCCGGGGGCGCCACAGGCTGGCCCGCGACCGACTGGGTCGAGGACATGATGCTGCGCACCCAATCGCCGGATGTCTACGACAAGTGGGTGACGAACGAGATCCCCTTCAATGATCCCGCGGTGGTCGGTGCGATCGAGGAATTCGGCTGGTTCGCCCGCACCGACGCCTTCGTCGACGGCGGCGCCGCGGCCGTGGCCACCACCGATTTCCGCGACAGCCCCAAGGGCCTCTTCGCCTCGCCGCCGAAATGCTACCTGCACCATCAGGCCTCGTTCATCCCGTCCTTCTTCCCCGAAGGCACCGAACTCGGGCTCGACGCCGACTTCTTCTACTTTCCGGCCTATGCGGAGAAAGACCTCGGCAAGCCGGTCCTCGGCGCCGGTACGCTCGCGATGATCACCAGGGACGGCGAGGGCGCGCGCGCCTTCTTCGCGTTCCTGAAGACACCCATCGCGCATGAACTCTGGATGGCGCAGTCGGGCTTCCTCACGCCCTTCAAGGCGGTGAATGCGGACGCCTACGCCAATGCCGCGCTGAAGAAGCAGGGCGAGATCCTCCTTGGCGCCACCACCTTCCGCTTCGACGGGTCCGACCTCATGCCCGGCAAGATCGGCGCCGGCGCCTTCTGGACCGGCATGGTCGACTATGCCGGCGGCAAGGATGCGGGCGCGGTCGGTGCCGCCATCCAGGCCGAATGGGACGCGATCAAGTAGGATCGGGCGACCCGGCCGGAGGCGGCGATCCGCCTCAGGCCATTCCCGGGAGGAGAGGGACATGCAACAGCTCTGGGCAGCGCTTTTCACGATTGCCGTCGGCATCGCCGGCGCGGCGCTTTATTTCTGGGGCTCGAACTGGCTCCTCGACCGGCTCCTTCCCGCCCGCGCCGCCGAGAGGGAGACGGCCTCGCGCAACATCGCCCGGGCCGGCCTGATCCGGCCCTGGCTCTTCCTCGGGCCGGCGCTGCTGGCGCTTGGTCTCTACCTCGTCTACCCGGTCTTCGCCTCGATCTGGCTCAGCTTCCACGACCGGAACGGGCAGGCCTTCGTCGGCCTTGCCAACTACCGCTGGCTGATCGGCGATGCGGGGTTCCGCGAGTCGCTGTTCAACAACTTCCTCTGGCTCCTCGTCGTGCCCGCCGCCTCGACCTTCCTCGGGCTTCTCGCGGCCACGCTCACCGACCGGATCTCCTGGGGCAACATCGCCAAGTCGCTGATCTTCATGCCGATGGCGATCTCCTTCGTCGGCGCCGCGGTGATCTGGAAATTCGTCTACGACTACCGGGGCGAGGGGTCCGAGCAGATCGGCATCCTCAACGCGGTCATCGTGGCCTTGGGCGGCGCGCCGCAGGCCTGGATCGCGGTGCCGTTCTGGAACAACTTCTTCCTGATGGTGATCCTGATCTGGATCCAGACCGGGTTCGCGATGGTCATCCTCTCGGCCGCCCTGCGCGGCATCCCCGAAGAGACGATCGAGGCCGCGGTGCTCGACGGCGCCTCGGGCATCCAGATCTTCTTCCGGATCATGGTGCCGCAGATCTGGGGCACCATCGCGGTGGTCTGGACCACGATCACCATCACGGTGCTCAAGGTCTTCGACATCGTGCTCGCGATGACCAACGGCCAGTGGAACTCGAACGTGCTGGCCAACCTGATGTTCGACTGGATGTTCCGGGGCGGCGGCGATTTCGGGCGGGGCGCGACGATCGCCCTCGTCATCATGGCGCTGGTCGTGCCGATCATGGTCTGGAACATCCGCAATGCGCGGGCCGAGATGAGGGGGCGCTGATGCTGTCGGGAACCAGATCCCCGCTTGCCTGGGCCGTGCACCTTTCGGTCGCCTTCTTCGTCCTGCTCTGGACCCTGCCGACGCTGGGCCTCCTCGTCTCGTCCTTCCGCGACAAGGACCAGATCGCGGTCTCCGGCTGGTGGACGGCGCTCTCGGCCTCGTCGCAGAACCTCGTCTTCCGCGCGCCGGCCGGCGACGGGGAGGACCTGGTCGCGGGCCGCTACGTCCTGACCGGCACGGTGCTGGAGGATGGGGCCGGCCGGGTCTCGGCCTTCGGCTTTTCCTCGCGAGAGCCGGCCGCCTTCGCGCCCGGCGAGACGGCAGAGCTGAAGGACGGCGTCACGCTGAGCGTCGCCGAGGATGGTGCCTTCACGCTTTCCGGCCCGGAAAGCTTCGCCGGTGCGCGCGGGCAGCGCATCTTCTACACCGCCGAAATACCGCCGCGCTTCACCACCGAGAACTACGCGAACGTGCTGACCGCCGCCGGGCTCGGGCGGTCCTTCCTGAATTCGATGACCGTCGCGGTGCCCGCGACCGTGATCCCGATCCTGATCGCGGCCTTTGCGGCCTATGCGCTGGCCTGGATGCCGTTTCCGGGGCGGTCCCTGCTGATCGCCGCCGTCGTCGGGCTTCTCGTCGTGCCGTTGCAGATGTCGCTGATCCCGCTCTTGAAAATCTACAACTCCGTGGGGCAAGCCTTTGGTTTCGATCCGAAAAGCTATATCGGTATCTGGCTCGCCCATACCGGGTTCGGGTTGCCGCTCGCGATCTATCTGTTGCGCAACTACATGGTCGGCCTGCCGCGCGAGGTGATGGAATCGGCGCGCGTGGACGGGGCGACCGACTTCCAGATCTTCACCCGGATCGTGCTGCCGCTCTCGTTCCCCGCGCTTGCGAGCTTCGCGATCTTCCAGTTCCTCTGGACCTGGAACGATCTTCTCGTCGCGCTCGTCGTCCTCGGGCCGCAGGACGACAAGCTGGTCTTGACCGGGCGTCTGGTGAACCTTCTGGGGTCGCGCGGCGGCGACTGGGAAATCCTTGCGGCCTCGGCTTTCGTCTCCATCGCGGTGCCGCTTCTGGTGTTCTTCTCGATGCAGAAATTCCTCGTGCGGGGACTTCTCGCCGGGTCCGTGAAAGGGGGCTGAGGTGACGGAGATGACGATGACGAAAAGCGCGCAACTGGCCGGGGACCGCGACTGGTGGCGCGGCGCGGTGATCTACCAGATCTACCCCAGAAGCTTTCAGGACACCGATGGCGACGGCATCGGCGACCTCAAGGGCATCGCGCAACGCCTTGATCACGTTGCGGGACTGGGTGTCGATGCGATCTGGATCTCGCCCTTCTTCACCTCGCCGATGAAGGATTACGGCTACGATGTCTCGGACTACCGCGATGTCGATGCGATGTTCGGCACGCTTGCCGATTTCGACGCGCTCGTCGCGCGGGCGCATGGGCTCGGGCTTCGGGTGATGATCGACCTCGTCCTCAGCCATACCTCCGACCGGCATCCGTGGTTTCGCGAAAGCCGCAGCGACCGGACGAATGCGAGGGCCGACTGGTATGTCTGGGCCGATGCGAAACCGGACGGCACGCCGCCGAACAACTGGCTCTCGATCTTCGGTGGTTCCGCCTGGGCGTGGGAGGGGCGGCGGATGCAATACTATCTGCACAATTTCCTCGCCTCGCAGCCCGATCTCAACTTCCACTGCACCGCGGTCCAGGACGAACTGCTCGACACCGCCCGGTTCTGGCTCGATCGCGGGGTCGATGGCTTCCGGCTCGACACGATCAATTTCTACTTCGCCGACAAGCACTTGCGCGACAATCCCGCGCTGCCGGCCGAGCGGCGCAACGACACGATCGCGCCGGCTGTCAATCCCTATAACTGGCAGGATCACATATACTCGAAGAACCAGCCGGAAAACATTGATTTCCTGCGAAAACTCCGCGCAGTGATGGAGCCCTACGGCGCCGCCGCGGTGGGCGAGGTCGGCGATGCCCAGCGGGGGCTGGAGATCATGGGGCAATACACCTCCGGCGACGACCTCATGCAGATGTGCTACGCCTTCGAGTTCCTCGCCAAGGACACGCTGACGGCCGCGCGGGTCGCCGAGACCTTCGCGCGGCTCGATCAGGCGGCGCCCGACGCCTGGGCCGCTTGGGCCTTTTCCAACCACGACGTCGTGCGCCATGTCACGAGATGGGGTCTTTCCGAAGACGCGGCAAAGGCTTACGTGACGCTCCTGATGTGCATCAGGGGATCGGC
>WOYI010932699.1_pt1 | contig 17087 bp, 16 predicted proteins | sample 6423411 | NCBI WGS metagenome assembly WOYI01 (sample SAMN13441803, study PRJNA592873) | oil field metagenome | biome: oil field; feature: oil-well bore; material: oil-contaminated soil; isolation source: oil-contaminated soil from oil-well borehole | place: Germany: Wietze | collected 2016-10-18 ...
GCACGGTGTTGGTGACCAGCATGACCTGGCCGTTGCCCAGATGAGGCGTCCACAGACTGGATTCGGCGAGCAGCCCGGAACCGATGTGGATGGGGTAGCTGCGGGGGCCCAGGTCAACGGTGACGGTTTGCATGGTGGCTCGTTACGGTGGGGCGGTTTCAGGCGGTTTCTGCGTTCGCCGCAGGCTCGGCAGGCGGGCGCAGGCGCTCGGCCAGCCGACTGGCCACATGGCGCGGCTGCTGGCCGTCCGTGTCCACCACCCAGTCGGCGATTTCCCGATACAGCGGGTCGCGCACGGCGAGCAGGGCGTGCAGCCGGGCTTCCCGATCCGGGGTTTTCAGCAGGGGACGATGGTGGCTGTGGCGGGTGCGGCGCAATTGTTCGGGCACGGAAGTGGCGAGATAGATCACCAGCCCGCGCTCCTGCAGGGCTTGGCGGTTTTCGGCGAGCAGGATGGCCCCGCCGCCGGTGGCCAATACCATGCGCGGCGTTTTGGTGAGGTCCGCCACCACGGCCGCTTCCCGGCGCCGGAAACCGGCTTCGCCTTCGCGTTCGAAGATGTAGGCGATGTCGACGCCGGTGCGGGCCTCGACTTCGTGATCGGTGTCGACGAAGTGGTAGCCCAGCAGATGCGCAAGGCGTTGACCCACGGTGGTCTTGCCCGCTCCCATGGGCCCAATGAGAAAGATACGCTCGGGCAAACCGTCCATGGGCGCCAGTATACCCAGGGGATGGGAGGGCAGTCAGCCCGGCCTCCGTCGCCCCGACGGTTTCAGGGCGTCAGGGCCAGACCTTCCTGCACGATCTTGGGGGTGATGAAGATCAACAGTTCACGCTTGGTGCTCGATTTGCTGTTTTGCCGGAACAGGGCGCCGAGCAGCGGGATATCGCCCAGCAAGGGGACCTTGTTCACCGTGTCACTGCTTTCCTGCTCATACACGCCACCCAGGACAATGGTTTCGCCATTGCTGACCAGCACCTGGGTGTTGAGTTCGCGCTTGTCGATGCTGGGCACGAAGCCCCCGGAGCCGGTGGGCACCAATTGCCCCACGTTATCCCGCGTCACCTTGAGATCCATGATCACCCGGTTATCCGGTGTGATCTGGGGCGTCACTTCCAGGGACAGTACGGCTTCCTTGAAGGCGATGGAGGTGCCGCCCGAAGAGCCGCCAGCGGATTGCTGGTAGGGAATCTCCACGCCCTGGCGGATGGAGGCGGTCTTTTGGTTCGCCGTGAGTACGCGTGGATTGGACAGGATCTCGCCCTTGCCTTCCGCCTGCAGGGCGGAAAGCTCCAGATCGACCAGGAAATCCTCACCCAGGATGGCGAGCGCGATGGAGGCCGGGAGACCGCCGGCGGGCAAGGCAGGCAGGTTGACGTTGAGCCGTTGCGGGAAGCCGCCCTCACCGGTGGGTATCTCGGTCGGAAAGACCGTGCCATTGTCGATCCGGCTGTCCAGGGATCCGGCGACGCTGGTGTCGGTGCCGCCCAGGGTTCCGCTCATTACATTCAGGCCGCGTTGCTTGTCGAAAGAATCGATTCCCGTGAAACCGAAGCGCGCGCCCAGATCACGGCTGAAATCATCGCTCGCGACCACGATGCGTGCCTCGATCAGCACCTGGGTGACCGCCACATCGAGCTTGGCGACCAGCGCCCGGATTTCGGCGAGGCGACTGCCGGTTTCCATCACCAGCAGGGTGTTGGTGCGTTCATCCACCGAGACCTGGCCCTGGGGGGACAGTAGGTTGCGCCCCTCGCTCTTGAGCAGGGCAGCGAGGTCCTTGGCCTTGGCGTAATTGATCTGGATGAACTCCGAGCGCATCGGCGCGGCCTGTTCGGTCTTGCGTTGCTGATCCTGGAAGGCGGCGATTTCAGTCGCCGGCGCCACCATCAGCGTGTCGCCGATTTCACGTAGTGCTAAGCCCCGGCTTTGCATGATGATCTCCAGTGCCTGGTCCCAAGGCACATTCTGCAGACGCAGGGCCATGGTGCCGCTGATGCTGTCAGACAGCACCATGTTCTTGCCGGAAACATCCGCCAGGATCTGCAGGAGCGCTCGGGTTTCCACGTTCTGAAAATTGAGGCTCACTGGCTGTCCGCCGCCGAAGCGGCCAATTGCGCTTCCCGGTTGATCCCGGCGAGCAGGTGTTCGAAAGGCGACGGTTAGCAGGCCATCGGTCTGATAGGCCATGGCCTCGGCATCCTGCGCGGCGCGGATGGTGAGCACGGCATCGTTGCCCACCTGGCGCGCCTCGATAGTATGGACCGGGGTGGCGAAGTCTTTCACATCCAGGCGTTGACGCAGGGATTCCGGCAGTCGCGCGCGGCTGAGCGTGACCAGGGTGTCTTCACCGCGCTGGGTCATGTCCATGGCGGTCTTGGGATCATTCAACTGGATCATGATGCGGCCTTCCCCTTGCTCGCCGCGTCGAAAGTCCAGACTTTGGATGCCCGGAGCCGTTGATGAGACAGTCGCATCTCCCTGTGGTGAGGGGGGTAGAGCGGCCATGGCGCCGGGCATCACGCGATTGTCCAGGGTGACCAGGATCCGGTTGCCGTCCACCCTGAGCTGGTATTGCGGCAGGTCGGTCAGTTCAATGACCACGCGGGTGCGGCCGCCCGCCTCGACCACCTGCACGGCCTGCGTCAGGCCGATCCCTACGGGATGGCTGCGCCGCGCAGTGCGATTGGTAACCTGCGGCAGGTCCAGCGCAATCCGGCTGGGGGTGCGGGTGGTGAAAACCCCCGGCTGGGGCGCTGGCCCGGACAGGGTCAGGGCGATCTCGAGTTGATCTGCGCCGCGCCGGCTGGATTCGACGCGCTCCAGCGCCAGTTCGGCCTGTGCCGGTGTGGCGAGGGCGACCCACAGCAGGCAAAAGAACAGCATTTTAAGCCCATGGGTCAGTGATGCAGAGGCTTTCATGGTCATGGTCTCCGGGGCCCTTGCGCAGGGCATATAGACTGCCAAATCAGGCAGGGTCCGATTTTTATTCGCTCTGGGCGATCCAGGCGTCCCGTTGCATCCAGCCGCCCAGGCCATCCGGGACGATTTCCTTCAGGTCCACTTTGCGCTCGGAAATGGCGGTCACCCGTCCACTGTTACGGCCCAGGTGCTGCCCTACCGCGACGCGGTGGACAATGCCATCGGCGGACCGCACCAAGGCCCAGCGTTTCTCGCCATAGCCGAGCACGCCCAGCAGGTTGAGGGCGTCCAGGGGAAATTCTTCCAGCGGCTCCCGCCTGCGTTGCAGGTCCGGGGCAAGGCCATTGTTGGGTTTCAGGCGCGCGATTTCCGTTTCGGCATTGTCAAAGGGGCTACGGCGCCCTGAGTCCAAATAGGTAAAGCGTTCGTAGGGGCGCATCTGGGGAACCATCTCGATATCCGTGGATTTGCGGGCCTTGACCTCGGCGAAATAACTGTCCAGGTCCGAGTTGTCCTTGCTGCAGCCAGCCAGGGCGGCGAGCAGGACCATGCCGATCCAGCGGCCACGCCGGGCGGTACGCGTTCCCTGGGCACAGAGGCGTCCCTCGACTGTGTGATGGCTCATGGGGTGGCTCCCGGTTTGTTGCCCACGACGGATCCCTGGACCTGGGGTTCTTCCAGGTAACGGTAGGTCATGGCCGTGGCGTCCATCACCAGTTGATCCGCTCCCGTCTTGGCGTTACTCAGGCTGATGTTGCTGAGGGTGACGATGCGTGGCAGGGCGGCCAATCCGCTGGCGAAATCGCCCATCTGGTGATAGGTGCCGGTCAGGCGAATGCGAATCGGCGCTTCGGCATAGAATTCCAGGGGCCGTTCTGCCTCAGGCTTGAAGATTTGTTCTTCCAGCCCCGTGCCGACCCGTGTCTGGGAGATGTCCTGCAGCAGGTTGGCCATTTCCGTCTGGCTGGGCAGTTGCCGCAGCATGGTGGCGAAGCGCTCCTGCATCTCCCGCAACTGGATTTTGTAGGCGTCGAGATTGGCGACCTGACGCTGCTTGGCTTCAAAGCTCAGGCGCAATTCGGGTTCGCGGTTTTGAGCGGCCTTCAGCGCGGTGATCTGGGGCTGGATCTGGAACCAATACCCCAGCCCACCCAGCAGCAGCATCAGCAGCACCAAGGCCAGATTGCGGATCGATACGGGCCAGCTGCCCGGATTGTTCGGATCGAGATTGCGCAGATCGGCCTGTAGCCTGGACAAGGCGGACATGTCGAGTTTCATGATTTGACCTCCGCCTCCGCGTTTGGGCGGGTGAGCTGGACCCGCAGTGAAAATTGGGCAAAACGTCCGTTCTTGCCCTCTTTGGTTTCGATCACCACCAGCTGGGGATCCTGGAACCAGGACGATGCGTCGAGGTTTTTCATGTAGCTGGAAACGCGCGCGTTGGACTGGGCCTGTCCGTCCAGGGTGATCTGCGCGGCCTCCTGACGCATCGCGGTGACCGTCACGCCGTCAGGCAGGGTGCTGATCAGTTCATCAAACAGATGAACGCTGGTGGTGCGCTGATCCTGCAGTTGTTCGATGACCCGCATCCGCTCGATCAGGTTTTGCCGGGTTTTCTGTAAATCCCGGATTTCAGCGATCTGGATGTCGAGCGCCTTGTTTTCTTGTTCAATGCGGCTGTTGCGGGCATTCTGGCGATCGATGTGGGTCTGCACATAGGAATTCGCCAGGAACACCCCACCGAGGGCGACGATCGCTGCGCCAATCAGGCTGATCAGGAACTGACGCTGCTGTTCCTTGCGCTGCTGTTCCCGCCAGGGGAGGAGATTGATGTGGTGGGTCATCAGTCGAAACTCCGCATAGCCAGCCCGCATGCCGTCATCAGGGCCGGGGCATCCAGCTTGAGTTGCCTGGGGCGGGCCCGGGGCAGGATTTTCATACCCGCGAAAGGGTCGGCGATGCGGGTGGCAACTTCCAGGTGTTCTTCCACCGCCTGGTCAAGACCCGGAATGCTGGCGCATCCACCTGCCAGAACAATCTGTCCGATCTTCTCAATGCGGCTGTTGGAGGAAAAAAAGAACTGCAGGGCACGTTCCACATGGCTGATCACATCCTGCATGAAGGGCTTGAGCACTTCGTCGCCGTAACTGTCCGGCAGTCCGCCGCGCCGCTTGGCTTTGCCGGCTTCCTCATAGGACAGGCCGTAATGGGCCATGATTTCCTCGGTCAGCTGCTTGCCCCCGAAGGCCTGATCACGCGTGTAGACGATGTTGCCGCCCTGCATGATGTTGAGGGTGGTGGTGGTGGCGCCGATATCGACCACGGCCACTCCCTGCTCGGGATTCTTGAGTTTGAATTGTTCGCCGATGAGGACACAGGCGTTTTCGAGGGCATTGGATTCAATGTCGACGATTTTGCAGGTGAGCCCCGCGAGATGGACCGCAGCCACGCGATTGTCGATGGTTTCGTTGCGGCAGGCGGCCAGCAGTATCGAGACAGCGTGGTCTTCTTCCGCGGAGGGGCCGAGCACCTCGAAATCCATGCCCACTTCGTCCAGGGGGTAGGGGATGTATTGATCGGCTTCCAGGCGAATTTGCTGTTCCAGCTCGCGTTCGGAGAGATCCGCCGGCATGGCAATGGTTTTGGAGATGACGGTCGCGCCGCCCACCGCCACCACAACCTCACGCGTGCGCGTCCCCGATTGTTTGATGGCCTTGCGGATGGCTTGACCCACGGCCTCCGGATCGGTGACCTGTTTATCAGTTACCGAATCGGGTGATAGCCCCACAGCGGCATAGCTGATCACCTGTGGGTGCTGGCGGTCCCCGCCCAATTCGATCAACTTGACCGCAGTGGAGCTGATGTCCAGTCCCAGCAGGGGCTTGATGCGACGCTTGAACAACACGTTATTCCTTCCCCAGCCCTGGCTGTGATGAATCTTGCGGATGGAAGCACTGTTTTCCGGCTGGAAAACGGAAACCGGTCCGGTTTGCTTTCTCCGTCGGTAATCCAGATCGGCCGTTGGCGCGTCAACTTGACGCGCGATGGCTTGTCAGGTTCGACGATGGGCCGCGTATAATGCCCCCCGGCGATCCGCCCGCTGGTTTTATCGGCTGTGTGAACCATGCCTTTATGGATCAGGCTTTTCGGCTTGCTGGCGGGAGCCATGCTGGCTGCAGTGACAGTTTTGGTTGCGATCGTGCTGGCGCTCTACCTGCATCTCGAACCCCAGCTTCCCTCCGTTCAGGCCCTGCGCGATTTTCAATTCGAGGTCCCCTTGCGCATCTACACCCAGGATCGGGTACTGATGGGTGAATTCGGAGATCAGCGCCGGGAACCAATTACGTTTGACCAATTTCCGCCGCTACTCATCAAGGCGGTGCTGGCCGCCGAAGATGATCGATTCTTCGAGCATCCCGGCGTGGACTACCAAGGCTTGTTGCGGGCTGTGGCGCGGCTGGTCCTGACCGGTGAAAAAGAGCAGGGCGGCAGCACCATCACCATGCAGGTGGCGCGCAACTTTTTCCTGAGCCCCGAGAAGACCTACCAGCGCAAACTTACCGAAATCCTGCTGGCGTTCCGGATCGAGCACGAACTGGGCAAGGAAGACATCCTGGCCCTGTACCTCAACAAGATTTATCTCGGCCAGCGTGCTTATGGCATGGAAGCCGCCTCGCGCGTGTATTACGGCAAGAGCGTCTGGGAGCTGTCGTTGCCCGAATGGGCAACCCTGGCCGGCCTGCCCAAGGCGCCCTCGAAGATCAACCCCGTCGCCAATCCTGCTGCTGCCCTGGCGCGCCGGGACTATGTGCTGCGTCGCATGCACCACCTGGGCTGGATTTCTACGGAACAGCTTGAGGCGGGCTTGTCCGCACCGAATACCGCGACGCTGCATGGCCCCGCGATTGGCCTGAACGCGCCTTATCTGGCCGAAATGGTGCGTCAGGATCTGCAGGCGCGCCTGGGCGGCGAGATTTATCGGGCGGGTCTGACGGTCTACACCACCATTGATAGCCGCCTGCAGGCGGCGGCGGATGCCTCATTGCGTGATGGACTGCTGGACTACGACCGTCGCCACGGTTATCGCGGTCCGGAGGCCCATTGGTCCATCGGTGAGGGTGGCGACGGGTTGACAAGGCGCTTGAGTGAAGTCCCGCGGGTGGGTGGTTTGCAACCGGCTGTGGTGCTGGCAGTCGAGGCGCGCAATGCCCGAATTCAAGTGGCGGGTGTGGGACCCGTTGACCTGGACTGGGAAGGGATGCGCTGGGCGCGACAGGGGTCGTCGACACGTGCGAATGGTGGGCTCAAGCCGGGCGATGTGATTCGAGTGCGGCAACAGGGCGATCGCTGGGTCCTGTCGCAGGTGCCGCAGGTCCAGGGCGCTTTGGTCAGCCTCAGTCCCCGGGATGGCCGCATCCTCTCCCTGGCGGGTGGCTTCGATTTCGTCCAGAGCCCCTTCAACCGCGCCACCCAGGCGCGCCGCCAGCCCGGTTCAAGCTTCAAGCCGTTCCTGTATGCGGCGGCCTTCGACAAGGGCTATACCCCGGCCTCGATCATCAACGATGCGCCAGTGGAATACGCCCAGGGGGTCAATGGCGAGGTCTGGCGCCCCGAAAATTATTCGGGCCGGTTTTACGGCCCCACGCCCTTGCGCGAGGGATTGGTTCATTCCCGCAACCTGGTCTCGGTGCGATTGTTGCAGGAAATGAGCGTGGATTATGGGGTGCGCTATGTGGAGCGCTTCGGCTTTCCCATGCAGCATGTTCCGCCCGATCTGTCGCTCTCCCTGGGTACGGCGGAGTTGACGCCGTTGGAAATGGCCCGCGGCTATGGCGTCTTTGCCAGTGGTGGTTATCTGCTGACGCCCTACCTGATTGCCCGGGTGGAGGACCATGACGGGCGCCTGCTCTACGCGCGCGCGCCGGAGTTGGCCTGTGAGGATTGTGGGAATGCCGCATCACGCGTGCAGCCGGCGCAAGGACCCGGTTGGCTGACCGATCACCCGCCGATTGCCTTGGGGGGCGCTGATTTTGTCCCCGAGCCGGTGCGGAGTGCACCCCGGGTGATGGATGGACGCACCACGTATCTGATGACCAGCCTGATGCAGGATGTGATTCGTCGCGGAACTGGACGGTACGCGTTGCGTCTGAATCGCCCGGATGTGGCGGGCAAGACCGGCACCACCAATGAGCTGCGGGATGCCTGGTTCGCGGGCTATACGCCTGATCTGGTGGCCGTGACATGGGTTGGATTTGACCTGGCGCGCTCGCTGGGGCGGGGCGAATCGGGTAGCGTGAGCGCAACCCCGATCTGGACGAACTATATGTCGCAGGCACTTAAGGAAGTCCCCCGTCGCGCCATTGATCTGCCGCCTGGCGTGGTGGCAGTCTGGGTCTCTGCAGCGACCGGCGCACGCACCAGCCTGGACGATCCGGCCGGGCATTATGAGTATTTCCGTGCCGACATGCTTCCCCCCGAGGCGGTCAACGAAGGTCCCGGCGAGGCATCCGGATCGACCGCATCCCCCATCCGACAGGAGGAACTGCGCGACTTGTTCTAACTCCGCGAGAAGGTGTCAATGACGGCTTGAGGCTCAATTCTCCCAAGGAGGCTCATATGGGGCACGGCAATGGCGCGAAATGTTGGCAACAGCGGGAACGGCTCATCCAGACCGCGGCCCGGATCATGGCGGAGGAGGGGGTGCGGGATTACTTTCTGGCCAAGCAGAAAGCCGCCGACCGTCTCGGAATTGCCCGCAACAGCCCCAATCTTCCCCGCAACCAGGAAATCGAGGCGGCTCTGGGCGCTTATCAGCGCCTGTTCCGCAGCGATTCCCAGCCCCGGCAGTTGCGCCGGCTACGCGAGATCGCCTGCGAGGCCATGGCGTTTTTTCAGTCGTTCCAGCCGCGTCTGGTGGGTTCCGTGCTCAGCGGTCATGCCGATGCCCATTCCGAGGTGACGCTGCACCTGTTCGCCGAGTCGGCCGAGCAGGTCGGCTTGCACCTGTTGGACAAGGGCATACCCTATCGGCTGGAGGAGCGTCGATTGCGCATGACTCCCGGCGCGCAGGCGGCTTATCCGCAGTTCCGTTTCCAGGTCGATGGGGTGTGGGTGGCTGCGGTGGTGTTCGATGTCGACGGACTCCGGCAGGCGCCCCTGAGTGCGACCACTGGCCGCCCGATGGTCCGGGCCAGTCTGCCCAAGGTGAAGGCCCTGCTGACGGAGACCATGGCGGTGTGAGGATGCGGCTGTTGCAATGAAACAAGGCGGCACAAGGCCGCCTTGATCTTGATGTGCTCGCGGGTCGTGACGGAGGTCAGCCGCGCTGGCTGGTCTCGATGTAGTCGCGTTGCGCCGCGCCGGTATAGATCTGCCGCGGCCGGCCAATGCGCTGCTCGGGATCATTGGTCATCTCGATCCAGTGCGCCACCCAGCCCACGGTGCGGGCGATGGCGAACATCACGGTGAACATGTTGGTCTGCAGGCCCAGGGCCTTGTAGATGATGCCGGAATAGAAGTCGACATTGGGGTAGAGCTTCTTTTCCTTGAAGTAATCATCGTTCAGGGCGAGCTGTTCCAGCTCCAGCGCCAGCTCGAACAGGGGATCGTTTTCCTTGCCGAGGCGCTTCAGGATCTTGTGGCACATGCTGCGGATCACGGTGGCGCGCGGATCGTAGTTCTTGTAGACGCGGTGGCCGAAGCCCATCAGCCGGAACGGATCGTTCTTGTCTTTCGCTTTGGTGATGAACTTGGGGATGTTTTTCACATCGCCAATTTCTTCCAGCATGGTCAGCACCGCTTCATTGGCGCCGCCATGAGCCGGCCCCCACAGACAGGCCACGCCGGCCGAAATCGCCGCATAGGGGTTGGTGCCGGAGCTGCCGGCCAGCCGCACCGTGGAGGTGCTGGCGTTCTGCTCATGGTCTGCATGCAGGATGAACAGCATGTCCAGCGCCTGGGCGGCCATCGGATCGACTTCATAGGACTCGGCCGGGACCGCGAACAGCATGTGCAGCAGGTTGCTGCAGTAATCCAGGTCGTTGCGCGGATAGACGAAGGGCTGGCCGATGGAATGCTTGTAGGCGCAGGCGGCGATGGTGGGGATCTTGGCGATCATGCGGTGCGCGAAGATTTCCTGATCGTTCTTGTCGCGCGGGTCGCGCGAGACGCCGTAGAACGCCGACAGGGAGCCCACCACGCCGGTCAGCATGGCCATGGGATGAGCGTCGTAATGGAAGCCCCGGAAAAAGTCCCGCAGCGACTCATGGATCATGGTGTGGTAGCGGATCGAATGGCTGAAGGTGTCGAGCTGGATCTGGGTGGGCAGTTCCCCGTACAGCAGCAGATAGGCCACTTCGATGAAGCTGCTTTTTTCCGCCAGTTGTTCGATGGGGTAGCCGCGGTAGAGCAGTACGCCCTGGTTGCCGTCGATGTAGGTGATGTCGCTGCGACAACTGGCCGTGGAGACGAAGCCGGGATCATAGGTGAACATGCCATGGTCGCGGTACAAGGTGCCGATATCGGCCACTGCCGGGCCATGGGTGCCTTTGCGGACGGGCAACTCACTCTGTTTGCCGGTGGCGGGATCGGACAGGATCAGTTTCTGTTCGCTCATCGACAAGACTCCTGCAGGGGTGGGCTCAACAAATAGGGGCGTGAAGCTCCACCGGCGGTTGGGGATAGTGGGACGGATAGGCGGCGCGGGCGACGCCCGAATCCACGGCGGCGCGGGCCACGGCGGGCGGGACGGTGTCGATCAGGCGCGGGTCCAGCGGGGTCGGGATGATGTAGTTGGGGCCGAACGCCAGTTCGGTGCGGCCATAGGCCCGGAGCACCTCATCCGGCACCGGCTGATGCGCCAGCGCCCTCAGGGCCTGAACGGCGGCGATGTGCATTTCCCGGTTGATGCGTTTGGCGCGCACATCGAGCGCGCCCCGGAAGATGTAGGGGAAACCCAGGACATTGTTGACCTGGTTGGGATAATCGCTGCGCCCCGTGGCCATGATCAGATCGTTGCGGCTGCGCAGGGCGATCTCGGGGCGGATCTCGGGGTCGGGGTTGGACAGGGCGAAGACCACCGGGCGCGGGGCCATGGCCTTGAGCATGTCGGTGGTCACCAGATTGGGTCCGGAGACACCGATGAAGACGTCCGCATCCACCATGGCGTCGGCCAGCGTGCGGCAGGACGTGTCAATGGTGAAAGCCGCCTTGGTGGGATCGAGCCCTTCGCGCCCGCTGTGGATCACGCCACGCCGGTCCACCAGCATCAGGTTTTCGCGTCGGGCGCCCAGCGCCAGCAGCAGATTCATCGAGGCGATGCCGGCCGCGCCCGCCCCCAGGCAGACGATGCGTGCGGTCTCCAGACGCTTGTCCTGCAGTTCCAGCGCATTGAGCAGGCCGGCCGCGACGATGATGGCGGTGCCATGCTGGTCATCATGGAAAACCGGGATGTCCAGCCGCTCGACCAGTGCCCGCTCGATTTCGAAACAATGGGGCGCCGCGATGTCTTCCAGGTTGATGCCGCCGAAGGTGGGCGCGATGCGGGTCACGGTGTCGATGAAGGCCTGCGGACTTTCCGCGTCCACCTCGATGTCGAAGACGTCGACATCGGCAAACTTCTTGAACAGGACCGCCTTGCCCTCCATGACCGGCTTGCTGGCCAGGGCGCCGGTGTTGCCCAGGCCGAGCACGGCCGTACCATCGGTGATGACGGCAACCAGATTGCCTTTGGAGGTGTACCGGAAGGCGTCGTCGGGGTTGGCCACGATGGCGCGCACCGGTGCCGCCACCCCCGGGCTGTAGGCCAGCGCCAGCTCGTTGTAGGTGGTGAAGGGCTTGGTGACGGCAATGGCCAGCTTGCCCGGTTTGGGCTTGGCATGGTAGTCCAGGGCCGCTTGAGTCAGTTCGTCTTCCGTCATCATGGGGGCGGGCTGCCGGGGTGGGGGAACGCTTGAGGGAGAAGCAAAGGGCGGGGCTACCGCGATGGTGCCGGCCCTGCCCGCATGCACACCAGAACCGAATCAAGGCGTTGCGGCGGTATCCTTCGCACCGTAACGACGGCGGAACTTGTCGACGCGACCGCCGGTATCAACGATCTTCTGCTTGCCGGTATAGAACGGGTGGCAACTGGAGCACACCTCAACCTGCAGTTCATGACCGAGGGTGGAACGGGTTTCAAAACGGTTCCCGCAGCTGCAGGTGACCGTTACCGCTTGGTAAGCGGGATGAATATCGGGGCGCATGGCGGCAATGACCTCAGTTCGGGGCCGGGCGGCCCATTCTCGAAAACCTAGCATTTTAACGAGACAGAGGCGACAGGGCAATGATCGGGCATGGAGGGTGGGCTGCTCGATCATGCCTCCGGGCACGGTTTTCCGATATCATTGGCGATTGTCGGCAAGTTGATCGACCTTGGGGCGCCTCTGACCCGAGCCGGCCGCTCCCCTCCAATTTCTTGTTGCCTGCATGGTGTTGACCCCAGATGACCGCTGATGAAATCGTCGCTGTGATAGCTGCCCGCATGCCCGAAGCCGACCCGATTCGGGTGGAAGGGGATGACGGCGTCCATTTTGCCGCCTTGGTGGTTTCACCTGCCTTCAATGGTCTGCGGCCCGTTCAGCGCCATCAGCGCGTCTATGCCGCGCTGGAGGGCTTGGTGGGCGGCGCCATTCACGCCCTTGCCCTGGAAACGCTGACCCCCGAGGAATGGGCGGCCCGCACGCCCATGCGCTGACCGCAGGCCGGAGCTCGAAATCATGGACAAACTGGTCATCGTGGGCGGCAAGGCCCTGGAAGGAGAGACCCGTATCTCCGGCGCCAAGAACGCCACCTTGCCCATCCTGGCGGCGTGTTTGTTGGCCGAGGGACCGAGCCTGGTGCGCAATGTCCCCCATTTGCACGATGTGACGACCAGTATCGAGCTGCTGTCCGGCATGGGCGTGCGCGTGACCCTGGCCGACGGCATGGGGCTGGAGGTGGATGCCGGCGCGGTGGATAACGTCCATGCGCCCTACGATCTGGTCAAGACCATGCGGGCTTCCATTCTGGTGCTGGGGCCGCTGGTTGCCCGCTTCGGCCGCGCCGATGTGTCCCTCCCCGGGGGCTGCGCCATCGGCTCGCGGCCTGTGAATCTGCATATTGATGGCCTGGCGGCGATGGGCGCCGACATCCGGGTGGAGAACGGTTACATCCGCGCCAGTGCCGGGCGCCTGAAAGGCGCGCGCATCGTGCTGGAAACCGTCACCGTGACGGGCACGGAAAATCTGATGATGGCGGCCACCCTGGCCGAGGGCACGACGGTGATCGAGAACGCCGCCCGCGAGCCCGAAGTGGTGGATCTCGCCTGCTTTCTCAATCGCATGGGCGCGCGGGTGCAAGGTGCCGGCACGGACACCCTGGTGATCGAGGGGGTCAAGCGGCTGCACGGGACCGAATACGAGGTCATGCCCGATCGCATCGAGACGGGCACCTATCTCATCGCCGGCGCCATCACGGGCGGCTTGATCACCCTGAAGAACATCCGCCAGGGGACCCTGGATGCAGTGTTGGCCAAGCTGCAGGAAGCCGGCGCCCAGATTCGATGCGCCGACAACATGATCACCCTCGACATGCGCGGTCGCCGGCCCCGGGCGGTGGATGTGCGCACGGCGCCCTATCCCGCCTTTCCCACCGACATGCAGGCCCAGTTCATGGCCCTGAATGCCATTGCCGAAGGCACTGCCACCATGGTCGAGACGGTGTTCGAGAACCGTTACATGCACGTGCAGGAAATGGAGCGCATGGGCGCCGATATCCGGGTCCAGGGCAACGTGGCGGTGGTGCACGGGGTTGAGCGGCTCACCGGTGCGCCGGTCATGGCCACCGATCTGCGCGCATCGGCCGGGCTGGTGCTGGGCGCTCTGGTGGCCGAGGGGGAAACCGAGGTGGACCGCATCTATCACATCGACCGAGGCTATGAGTGCATCGAGGAGAAGCTGGGCCAGCTCGGCGCCTGCATCCGGCGTATTCCCCAATGAGTGGAGAGTGGAAATTCATCGGAGCGATGGCAGACCATGCCTGAAGCGCAGCTGACGCTGGCCCTGTCGAAGGGGCGCATTCTGGAGGAGACCTTGCCCTTGCTGGCGCGGGTCGGCATCGTTCCCGATGAGGATCCGGCGCGCAGTCGGCGCCTGATCCTGAGCACATCCCAGCCGCATATCCGCTTGCTCATCGTGCGACCGACCGATGTGCCGACCTATGTGCTCCATGGTGGGGCCGACCTGGGGGTCACCGGCAAGGATGTCTTGATGGAACAGGCAGGCGGCATCCTTTATGAGCCCCTGGATCTCAGGATTGGCCATTGCCGGCTGGTGTTGGCCGGTCGCGAAGGCCGTGAGCCCGATCGCGCGCAGCCCCGGGTGGCGACCAAATATGTGGCCACCACCCGCGCGTTCTTTGCCGCGCGCGGCCAGCAGGTGGATGTCATCAAGCTCTATGGGTCCATGGAATTGGCGCCCCTCGTCGATTTGGCCGACTGGATCGTGGATCTGGTGGATACCGGCAACACCCTGCGCGCCAATGGCCTGGTGCCTCTGGAAACGCTGGCCGAGATCAGCGCCCGGCTGGTGGTCAACCCGGCCTCCTGGAAAACCAAGCATGCGCCGGTGCGCGCGCTGGTGTCCGCCCTGGCGGAGACCATTGGCACGGAGAGCGCCCCATGACGCAGCCTCAATCGCCTGTCTTGCGCCGTCTGCGCACCCGGGAAGCGCATTTCGAGACGGATCTGGCCGCATTGCAGGTCCAGGCCGAAGCCCAGCAGGCCGAGGTGCTGGATGCGGTGCAGGAAATCCTGGTGACGGTGCGGGCCGGCGGCGATCGGGCGCTGCTGGCGTACACCCATCGCTTCGATGGATGGCAGGCCCCCTCCGCGGCAGCGTTGCAGATCGCGCCGGCGGATCTGGCCGCGGCGCGGGAGCGTATTTCCCGGCAACTGCGCGATGCCCTGGAAGCGGCGGCCGCGCGCTTGCGCGACTATGCGGCGCACCAGCGGCTCGCCTCCTGGCGTTACACCGACACGCTGGGCAATGTGCTGGGACAGGAAGTGCGTCCGCTGGATCGGGTGGGCGTTTACGTCCCCGGCGGCAAGGCGGCCTACCCTTCTTCGGTGCTGATGAATGTGATTCCGGCGCAGGTCGCTGGCGTGCCCGAGATCATCCTGTGCGTGCCCACTCCCGATGGCCAGCGCAATGACCTGGTGCTGGCGGCGGCGGCCATCACGGGTGTGGATCGCGTGTTCGCGGTGGGGGGTGCCCAGGCTGTGGGCGCCCTGGCCTATGGGACCGAGACCGTGCCACGTGTCGACAAGATCGTGGGGCCCGGCAACCGCTATGTCGCCACCGCCAAACGCCTGGTGTTCGGCCAGGTCGGCATCGATATGGTGGCCGGACCGTCTGAAATTCTGATCATCTGCGATGGCCAGACCGATCCCGATTGGATCGTGCTCGATCTGTTTTCCCAGGCCGAACACGACGAGGATGCGCAGGCGGTGCTGGTGAGCCCTGATGGCGCCTTCCTGGAGCGCGTCGCCGAACGCATCGCGGCGCGCTTGCCCGGTCAGCCGCGCCGGGAGATCATCGCCCGCGCCCTGGCCCGACGGGGGGCGCTGATCGAGACGCGCGATTTGGCCGAGGCGGCGGAGATCGCCAACCGTCTGGCGCCCGAGCATCTTGAGCTGTCGGTCGCGGATCCCGAGGCCCTGCTGCCCCTGATCCGCCATGCGGGCGCCATCTTTCTCGGGCGGCACACACCCGAGGCCATTGGTGATTATTGCGCAGGACCCAACCATGTCCTGCCCACGGCTGGCACCGCCCGGTTCTTTTCGCCGCTGGGGGTTTACGATTTCCAGAAGCGCAGCAGCCTGATCCAGTGCAGCCCGGCAGGCGGGGCCGCGCTGGGGCAGTTGGCGGCCTTGCTCGCCCGTGGCGAGGGCCTGGAAGCGCATGCGCAGTCGGCTGCGGCTCGGGCGAGCGACCCATGAACCAGGACGATGCCGTTCTGAATCGGGTCCAGCGTTGGGTACGCGAGGATATTCAGACCCTGGCGGCCTATGCCGTGCCGCCCGCAGCCGGCCTGATCAAGCTCGATGCCATGGAAAATCCCTACGACTGGCCGCCCGAACTGGTTCAGCCCTGGCTGGCGGCGGTCGCCGGCGCTGCACTGAACCGCTATCCCGATCCCGGATCACGCGCCTTGCTGCCCGTACTGCGCACGGCACTGGGCATCCCGGACGCGGCTGAGGTGCTGCTGGGCAACGGATCGGATGAGCTGATCCAGATGCTGATCCTGGCGGTGGCGCGACCCGGCGCCGTGGTGCTTGCTCCCGAGCCGACCTTTGTCATGTACCGCCTGATTGCCCACTGGCTGGGGGTGCGGTTTGTGGGCGTGCCCTTGCGGGCGGATGATTTTGGACTGGATCGCGCGGCGATGCTGGCGGCCATTGCCCAGCATCAGCCGGCGCTGGTGTTTCTGGCCTGTCCCAACAATCCCACCGGCAATCTTTTCGATCGGGATGATGTGCTGGCCATCCTGGATGCGGCGCCCGGCGCGGTGGTGGTGGACGAGGCCTACGCGCCGTTCACCGCGGCCAGTTTCCTGGAACAGGTGGGTTCGCGTCCGGAACTGCTGGTGATGCGTACCTTGTCCAAGGCTGGATTGGCCGGACTGCGGCTGGGGATTCTGGCTGGCCCCGCCGCCTGGATTGCGCAGATCGACAAGGTGCGACTGCCCTACAACATCAATGTATTGACGCAGATCACGGCCGAGGTGGCATTGCGTTATCCTGCCGTGTGGCAGGATCAGGCGGCCGCGATCTGCGCCGAGCGGGCCACCCTGGCGGCCCGACTGGCGGCGCTGCCGGGGGTGACGGTCTATCCTTCCGAGGCGAATTTCCTGTTGTTCCGTGTGCCGGCGGGGCACGCCGCCGCCATTCATGAGGCATTGCGCCAAGGCGGTGTGCTGATCAAGTCCTTGGATGGGGGTCATCCGGCTTTGAATGACTGCCTGCGGGTCACGGTCGGCAAACCCGCGGAGAATGCAAGCTTCCTTGACGTTCTGACCCGTAGCCTGGTGTCTTTGCGGGGCATTGCCGGCAAGTAGGCAATGGGGACACGCGGGTGTAAAATCCCGC
>WOYI011265427.1_pt1 | contig 17082 bp, 25 predicted proteins | sample 6423411 | NCBI WGS metagenome assembly WOYI01 (sample SAMN13441803, study PRJNA592873) | oil field metagenome | biome: oil field; feature: oil-well bore; material: oil-contaminated soil; isolation source: oil-contaminated soil from oil-well borehole | place: Germany: Wietze | collected 2016-10-18 ...
CATATATAGACTTGGCAAGCTCTTCTTCGTTGATGAAGAAGTTGAGATAACCCCCCTCGCTCCTGCACCCCCTCACCCATTTTCTCTCCTTTTTCATTAGCGCTTCCTCTAACTCTTTTGCTATTACTGCAACCTCCTTCCTTCTCTGTTTCACTAACTGAAAGCATGGAAGCGCTGCATCTCCCTTTTCCATGGGAGCGCTTATTATTCTGGCTTCTACACCCTCTTCAGCCAGAAGTTCTTTTATCTCACTATAAAAGCAGTTCAATGGATCCATGTTGATATTCATATCCATATCACACCCTGAACCTTGCTATCGCACCAATCCCCCCAAACCCCTTTGCAAGCACCTGCCCTTCCTCGGTATCCTTTGATATGAGCTCAACCTTTGTGTTCTTCTCCTTTGCCTTTAACAGAAGCTCCCCCAGAAGGTCCTTTTCATCCTTTTTGTCCATCATAGTACCGCATTGAGGACAGAAGAGCTCTTCATTTGCTTCAGCAGTCCTCTCTTCTTCATAGCTGCACTGTGGGCATTTCGCTTTAACCCTCACTTTGTCCATGTCCTCTGATATTAGTATAGTCTCCAAAGCTCCCATCTCCAGATATTTCCTTATCTCATTCTCTCCATAGATGGCCAAACCATTCTCCTTTACTATCTCATCCATGAATCGCTTAACCAGTGCTTTTTCCCTTGCCAGATGTGTCGCCTGAAGCAGCTCCTGAGCATTGTTCACAAGCTCTCTCAGCCCATACTCATCTGTATAGCCCGTATCATAGCTCTTGGGAAATACCTTTTTAGCAACTTCGTAATGGAGATAGTTGCCCTGAAGGAAATACTCCTTTGTTGGTCCAGGACCGCCCACAATTATGCCCTCTATGTTCTCCGTGTTCAAAAAGACCTCGCTCGCTTTATCTCCTATTTTTTTGAAGAAATCATTAACAGCTATCTCAATGAGCCTCTCAAACCTTCGCTGTGATTGCCCACCACGTCCGTGCTTTCCTGGAACCAGTGACTCTAAAACATCAACAGTCTCTATACGATTGCCCTTGAGCAACCCTATGGTTGCCTCCTTTCTATCCACAACTAAAAGACCATATACCTTTTCTTCACCAAGCATCTCCTTTAACGGGCCTAAAAAGAACTGCGAGTCACACCTGTACATGAAGGATTGCACTGGCTTTGATGGAGATACAACATATGCTACCATCTCTGTTTGATTTGCCTCAGCGCTCTTATGACCCACAAACATAGCAATACCATTGCCAGGAGCTATCCTGTAGTACCTTAGTCTTGATATTAGAGATTCTATAGCTGAAGTAACATTCTTTCTTGTGCTTTTAGACTTTATATTTGAGGACTGGGATAGCTCATCCCTCAGGTATGCAACAACCTCCGATATGTCTTTGCCCGGGGGGATGTAGAGAGATATGAGCTCTGTAGCTTTGCCCTTTATATTTTCAAGCTCCTGAATTAGCTTCTTGAATCTGTATTCCTCTATGTCGTCCATCTTCATATCTCGTAAGGGATAATCATTTATATAAATTACGAGATTAAGGGTGATGGTAGTTGTTTCATATGGAGGGTCAATATTAGCGCCTGAAAATATAGACACGGAATTCATAAAGAAGGTTGCAGAATGTATCAGAAGCGTTAAAGAGAGGGTCTATGTCGTTGTGGGTGGAGGTGAGATTGCAAGAAGGTATATAGACAGGGGCAGAGCGCTGGAAGCAAATGAATCCCTTCTTGATGAGATGGGCATATTAGCGACAAGGATGAATGCGTATCTGCTGGTATGCGCTCTTGGAGAAGGAGTTTATCCTAAAGTAGCAGAGACAATAAATGAAGCCATAGTAGCAGAGCACCGGTTTGTTGTCATGGGTGGTACTGTGCCGGGACACACGACAGATGCAGTAGCAGCGCTCCTGGCTGAAAAACTCAGCTCAAAGAGATTGATACTTGCCACATCAATAGATGGGGTTTACACGAGCGATCCAGAAACAAACAGAGATGCTGAAAAGATAGAGGAGCTCAAAGCCAGCGATCTTGTTGGGATAGTAGCAAAGAATAGCGCAAGAGCTGGGGCAAAGAGCGTAATGGACCTGCTTGGGGCAAGAGTCATAGAGCGCTCAAAGATGGAGTGCTGGATCTTTGATGGGAGGAATCTTGATGATTTTAAAAGAGCGCTCAAAGGCGATAAGGAAGGATTCACAGGCTCAATAGTTCACTGAGGTGTGAACTACCAGCGCTCTCAGTAAGACAGGGGCATATAATATTAATAGACTTTTATTCTGATTCGCAAGCGCTCTTCTTTCTGTCTGCTTTCCTCCCTTTCGGAATGGACTTCCCACCGATAGAGCTAAAGTCTTACTGTAAAACTCTCCTCTTTAGATCCTGTATTGCATTCATATAGTTTATGAAAGCCCTGTATGGACTATCATATGGGCTGAAATAGGCATGAACCTCAGCATCAGAGAATGTCTTGAGACATATGTAGTACAGATTGTCACTTGTCTGAAGCATGCGCCATACCTGCAATAACTCTTCATCCCCCTTCCTCTTAACTGCTTCTTCAAGATCTCTGAGCTCATTAAAACATTCATGCTGCATCTCATTGTCCAACCATGCGCTAACATCCCTCTCAACATCAGCCCATGAAATCGCGAAGGGCACATCAAGAGGCTCTCTTGGAGCGTAGGATGCTATATCGCTTGGGGTTAGAAAATTCACACCCCTTGAAAGAAGTTGTTCAGGCAGAGCTCTCATGAATTCAAATATTCCTGTCTCCTTCCATTGATGCTCCCCAAAGGTTTCATAATCCATGAATAGACCTACATAATCACCTGGAGCTTTCGCTACCCAGCCTGCGTACTTCTCGGCTGTCAGAGGGTATTCATTCCACGAAGCGTTAGAGAACCTGAAAGCGATATCATCACTTAATCTATAGTTCTTCAATATAACCTTGAGCCTTTCATCTTTTGAGCTGTAGAGAAAGTTTGGACTCCTCCAGCCCAGTATCCTTTCAATTCCTTCAGTTATAATCGCATCAAAACCTAAATCTGCTACACTCCTGGCTATCCTGTTATCGTATATGAGCTCTGTGTTGCGCACAACCCTTGGTCTAACGTTGAATAGCTCCTCCATCTTCTTCCTGTGTAACTCGAGCTGCTCCTTGAACTCATCCTGTTTTTCCCATAGACCGCATAAAGAGTGGTAATATGTCTCACAGAGGAGTTCTACCCTGCCAGTCTTTACAAGATCTTTGAAGAGCTCCAGCACATCTGGCGCAAACCTCTCTGCCTGCTCTATAAAGGTGCCAGAGAGACTGAAGGAGAGCTTCATCTCCTTGTGTTCATCTAAAAGTTCCAGAAACATCTGTGTAGCAGGGTAATAGCACTTCTCAGCCACCTTAAGAAATATCTCTCTATTCTTTTCCCAGTCAAAATAGCTTTCTACGGGAATCTTCCCCCCATCAAACACAGAGAGGCGCTTCAACCTCTGTGGCTGGTGAACCTCAAAGTAAAAACACACATCAACCATTATCTTCCTCCTTGCTCATAGACCTTTTTTGTCTCAACAGCGCATCGCTCATAGACCTTTTTTGTCTCAACAGCGCACCTATCCCACGTATAACTTCCTGTCTCCATCTTTCCATTCTTCCCGATGGTCTCTCTAAGAGACTTATGGCGTAAAATAGCTACAGCCATGTCGGCCATCTCATTCACATCCCAGAACTCGCTCTTGAGGCAGTGTAGCAAAGATTCCCCAACACCTGTGCTCTTTGAGATCAGAGTTGGCATACCTGCGCTCATCGCCTCAAGCACGCTTATACCAAAGGGCTCTGAGACGCTTGGCAATACATAGAGATCGCTGTTATACATGTATTCAACAACCTCTTCGTCAGGCAGAAAACCAAGGAATGAAAACTTATCTGCTATCTTTAGATCTATTGTTCTCTTTATGATCGCTGGTAGTTCATCACCCTTGCCTATGATGGTGAAGTTGCAATCCTCCTCTTCAAGAACCTTCTTTGCCATCTCCACAAAAAAGGTTAGGCCCTTCTGTCTTGTTACTCTGCCAACGAATAGTATCCTGTTTTTTCTTTCGTAGTCCCTATCACCCTCACGCACAAATCTGGAAAAATCAATGCCGTTTGAGACGACTGTAACCTTGCTACCATCTATACCATAATCCCTCTCTATGAGCCTCTTTGTCCTCTTGCTCACAGCTATTATTCTATCAGCATTCTCCATGCCAAATTTCTCTCGCTCTATTATCCACTGCATTGGAAAGAAGTAGGCTGAACGGTCATACTCTGTACTATGAACTGTAAAAACCATGGGCTTTTTCAATATTCTCTTCAACTAAACAGCAGCACTGAGAGTTATCCAGTCATGGCAGTGTATTACATCACAATCTGAGCTATACTTGAGAAAGAACTCTATCAAATTTTTGTTGTATACCTCAACAGCGCTGAAAAAATCGTTGAGCTCGAGATCAACAAGGCTGGCGCCTGCAGAGATTCGAAAGTATGGATTTATCTCCCCTATCGCTAGAGGCACCTCAATTATTCTTATCTTTTCGTTGGGCGAAACTATGTTTAGCCCTGTCCTTGGCATGTAAAAATCTATGGCGCAGCACCCTTTTGCAAGCCTTGTAGTTAACTCATAGCAATGGATGCTCAAACCGCCAACCTTGAATGGGGGATATTCCCAGCCAAGCATGCCTACTTTCATAATCTCATATACCGATAAGAGTTTCTGTCTGCTGAATGAGTGGTATTTTTCTTATATTTGTTATAACCATATCAAGTTCATTCAGAGTGCCTGTTGAAATCTTTGTCACTATGTCCCATGTACCATAGGTTATAATAACCTCTTTTACACCCTGCACCTTTGAAACCTCCTCTGCAGCCTGATGCTCTTTACCAGTTTCAACTAAAGCTAATAAATAAGCTATAACCATAAAATTAATGGAACTTTTTCTTTATATTACTTTCCAAGCATATCTATTATTGCGCTTACAAAGGCGTCAAGATCCTCTGGCTTCCTTGATGTTACAAGCCTCCCATCAACAACAACCTCTCTATCAACCCACTGCGCCCCAGCGTTCTTTAGATCCACAGCCACAGAGCTCCATGAAGTCACTGTTTTCCCTCTAACCATATCCGCAGATATTAGAAGCTGCGGTCCATGACACACTGCAAAGATGGGTTTTCCTTCAAAGCCCTTAACAAAATTTACTGCCTGTTCATGAGCCCTTAGCTTGTCAGGTGAATAACCACCTGGTATCAGCAACGCATCAAACTCCTCTGGCTTAACCTCCTCGAAGCTCTTCTCAACTCTTACCTCGTAACCCTCGCTCTTTCCCTTTAGCAGCTTTTCTCTTTCAAGACCAACTATTGTCAGCTCAGCTCCTTCCTCTTTTAGCCTGTTGTATGGCACATAGAACTCAGAGTCTTCGAAATCCTTCTCTAAAACCACGGCTATCCTCTTTCCATCTATTTGCATTTACATCACCAAAAGAATAACAACTACCATATTTATAGCACTATCGCCGAATATTTTACCGAAGAATATCAGGATATTAAGGCCCTAGCCTAAATTCTAAATTTTAAAATCTCTGCGATCTATCCAAGAAGAAAGTTAGATAATATATTAAGCACATAAGCAAACAATGCTTGGTAGATGCAAAGAAACATGCGAGAGGATAATTGAAGAGATCAGAAGGAAAGATCCTGAGGAGTTATCCAGAGTTACAGGTAATGGTGCAAGCGGCTCTGAGACCAGAGTGATAGATAAGCTGGCAGAGGATATAATTTTAGAGAGCTTTCCTGAGTTCTCAATACTCAGTGAGGAGGCTGGTTTTATAGACAGGCATAGCGATGACATCCTTGTTGTAGATCCGATAGATGGCACAAAGAACGCTATAAAAGGTTTACCGCTCTACACAGTTTCCATAGCGATAGCAAAAAAAACTCTGAGTGATGCATCTTTTGGGTTTGTTGAGAACCTTGCTACACGAGAAGTATTCCACGCAGAGAAGGGCTATGCGAACGAAAAAAAGGTAAGGGATAATGAAAGGATAGTGATGCTCTCGATGGACTCTGAGAGCTATAAGTATGCTGGAGATCTAAAGGCTATGGGTTACGACATAAGGAGTCTCGGTTGTTCCTCTTTAGAGATGTGCTATGTCGCAACAGGTGCTGCAGAGCTCTATCTGCATGCAAAGAGCAGCCTAAGGGTTATAGACATAGCTTCATCCCTTCTCTTTCTGAGAGATGCTTGTGGTGAGTGCTATGATTTCAATAGTCATAAAAGACTGGATAAAACACTATCGCTAAGTGAGCGCTTTGGTTTAGTTGCTCTGAAAGGAGGTATGAGCATTGAAGATCTCAATTTTCTATAAAAAAGGAGCTTTAGAAGAGGCGGAAATCGTTAGAAAAAAAGCTGAGGAGTGTGACCTGAAGGTCTGTTCCTTTTCCTCGGTAGATCAATTCTCTGAGAGCAGTGAGGATGTTGTAGTCATCATAGGCGGAGATGGCTCCTTTCTCAGGATAGCAAATCAGACTGAGAAGCGGATAGCTCTGCTCAGGTATGAGAGCTTTGGTTTCTTTGCTTCGTGGAGCTCTGAGAGGGCTGAGGAGCTTTTTGAAGAGCTGAAACAGGGGAAGTTTAGCACAATAAAGCTGGGAAAGATTGAGGCAGAGTTTTCTAATAGAAGAGAGTTAGCAATAAACGAATTTTTTATGCGCGGGTGCAACCGTTCTGTGAATTTTCACATAGGTGTGAATGGTGGTTTAGAGCTCTCCTTTAAAGGAGATGGAGTGATAGTATACACGCCAGCTGGATCTGCGGGACATGCTTTTAGCTTTGGTGGCCCTCTTCTACATCCCGCAATGGATGCTTTTGCTGCGTTGCCCGTAGCTCCAATAAGGAAAAATCTTCGCACAATGGTTTTCAACAGTAATGTTGAGTTACTTGTAGAGAGTTCAGAGGATTTGCAGCTCATAGCTGATGGTCAGAGATTCTTTATGACGAACAGGGTCGTGATAAAGAGGTCGGATAAGAAAGTTACGCTTATAAAGAAAGAGAGCTTTGATGAGAAGTTAAGGAGGCTGACAGTTTGATAGATCCACATGGAGGAAAGCTGATAAACAGGATGGAAAGCAAGGAGGGGGTAGCGCCAGAGAGAAAGATTGTGCTTGACGCAAGGGAAGCATCAGATTTAGAGCTCATTGGTTGTGGTGCTTACAGCCCCTTAGATGGATTTATGTGCAGGAATGATTATGAATGCGTGCTTGAAAAGATGAGACTGGAGGAGGGACTTGTATGGCCTATGCCCGTAACCATTGCTTCAGAGGAAAAAGTTATGGGTGAGGTTTCTCTTGTCAGAGATGGTAGAACCTTAGGTACGATGGAAGTAGAAGACCTTTTCGAATGGGACAAAGAAAGAGAGTCAAAGCTCATCTATGGGACAACAAGCAAGGAGCACCCTGGGGTGAGGTATACCCTCAGCAGGAAAAGATATCTGATTGGAGGAAAAGTTAAGGTCTTCTCAATAACTCCATGGAACTATCCTTATATGCCGAAGCAGACCAGAGAGATCATAAGGGCAAAGGGCTGGCATAGTGTTGTGGCCTTCCAAACCAGAAATGCAGTCCACAGAGCGCATGAATATGTACAGAAGTGCGCTCTGGAGATTTGCGATGGTCTGATGGTTCAGCCCCTCGTGGGAGAGAAGAAGGAGGGCGATTTACCCTCTGAGATAATACTCAAGAGCTATGAGATTGCAATGGAAAATTACTACAATAAAGAACGTGCGTTGCTAGCTGTTCTTCCTGCAGCAATGCGCTATGCTGGACCGAGGGAAGCAGTTTTTCATGCAATAGTGCGCAAGAACTATGGAGCCACGCACTTCATAGTCGGAAGAGATCATGCAGGAGTTGGTAATTTCTATGGACCATATGATGCACAAAAGATCTTTGAGACCTTCACCAGCTCAGAGCTGGGCATAGTTCCAATGTGCTTTGAGAATGCTTTTTACTGCAGAGCATGCGGTTCTATGGCCACAGAAAAGACGTGCGGCCATGGCGAGATGGAGCGCATAGAGCTCAGCGGCACAATGATAAGGAAAAATTTGAGCAATAACATAGATGTGCCGCCCGAGGTCCTCAGAAGAGAGGTGGCAGAGCTTCTGAAGGACTATTATTCAAGAAAGCGCTGAAAAAGAACGCTAAGGACAACCTTTAATAAAAGAAAGCTTGATTACAGTCATGGACATAGAAAAGCTTGACTCAGAACTGGAGAAAAAGGAACCTGAGGAGATATTAAAAAGAGCTTTTGAGCTGTATGAGAAAATAGCAATATCCTTCAGCGGAGCTGAGGATGTTGTTCTCATAGATATGGCATCCAGAATAAAAGAGGGCGCGAGCGTATTTACCTTAGACACAGGCAGACTGCACCCGGAGACCTATGATTTCATAGACATCGTGCGTAACAGATATCCTGTAAAACTTATGGTTTATTTCCCTGACCACAGCAGAGTAGAGGAGCTCGTTAACAGAAAGGGGCTCTTTTCATTCTATGCAGATGGGCATGAAGAGTGCTGCGGCATAAGGAAGGTAGAGCCACTTAGAAGGGCTCTACAGGATGTTGATGCGTGGATCACAGGCCAGAGGAAGGATTCGAGCGTAACAAGAAAGGATCTGCCAGTTGTTCAGATGGACCCAGCGCATGAGGGTAAGGTAAAATTCAATCCGCTTGCTAACTGGAGCCTTAAACAGGTCTGGGACTACATTCATCAGAACAAGGTACCGTATAACAAGCTTCATGAGCGCGGCTTTGTAAGTATAGGGTGCGCACCGTGCACGAGGGCTATAACACCAGGAGATCATGAGCGTGCCGGCAGGTGGTGGTGGGAGGATGCAACAAAGAGAGAATGTGGGATACACATAAGAGGGTAGAATGGTGAAGACCAAAAAGAAGAGGTATATTGTTGTTGAAGGTAGAGCCAGAGGCGCCATTTACACTGATGAGAGATATTCCATAGTACGAACTGACCACATGAAAATAGAAGAGGTTATAAAAAAGTTAAATAGTAATAAATCACTTCATACCATACTAACCACGGGAAGTGCGAAAAAAGCAAAGAACGTGATTAAGAGGAGGTAAAATATGGAACCAAGCATGGGTTATGATAGGGCGAGCACGATTTTTTCACCAGATGGCAGGCTATTTCAGGTTGAGTATGCCAGAGAAGCTGTTCAGAGAGGCGCACCTGCGGTAGGAATAAGGTATAAGGACGGCGTCTTACTTCTTGCAGATAAAAAAATAACCAGCAAACTCATAGAGGTGAGCAAAACTGACAAGATATTCAAGGTCTCGGATAACATAGGATGCACCACAAGCGGACTATTTGCTGACGGAAGGTTGCTGGTAGACCGTATAAGGGTAGAAGCACAAAGACACCTTTTAACCTATGATGAACCTGTAAATGTTGAAGAACTTGTAAAATCCATATGTGATTTTGAGCAGACGTATACCCAGTATGGTGGTGTTAGACCATTTGGAACAGCGCTGCTCGTTGGTGGAGCTGACGATTCTGGTTACCATCTTTTTGAGACTGACCCGAGCGGGGCCATGCTTCTATGGAAAGCCACAGCCATAGGCTCAGGCAGAGAGCTTGTTATGCCTGTGCTGGAACAGAACTACAGAGAAGATATGAAAAAAGAAGAGGCGATAATGCTTGGTCTGAAATGTCTGAGTATAGCTACAGAGGGTAAGATCTCAAAAGAGACAACAGAAATAGCTGTTATTGATGCAGATAAAAAGTTTTACAAGTTCAGTGAGGAAGAAGTCAAGAAATTCATTGAAAAGAGAAACGCTGAGGACCCAAGAAATGGTAAAGCTTGATGACGCAGTCATTGCAAGGTATATGCATGGTGAGCACAAATTTGAGCTCTTAGTTGATCCGGACAAAGCGGCAGAGGTTAAAGACGACGTTAGCGTTCCTCTGGATGACCTCCTTGCCACAACAGAGGTGTTCAAGGACGCAAGGAAGGGGGATAGAGTCAGTGAAAAGGAGATTAAAGAAGCATTTGGTACCACAGACCTGCAGAAGATAGCTGAAGAGATAATAAAGAAAGGAACAATACAGCTAACAACAGAGCAGAGGAGAAAGGCTGTTGAGAGCAAAAGAAGACAGATAGTAGAATACATAACAAAAAGCGCTATAAACCCGCAGACAAATGCACCTCACACGCCTCAGAGGATTGAAAAGGCGATGGAAGAGACAAGGATAACTGTGGATCCATTCAAAAGTGTTGAGGAACAGGTCACAAAGATAATAGATGCTATAAGGTATAAAATCCCCATAAAAATAGAGGACGCATTGTTAGAAATAATAATCTCACCGCAGGACTATGGGAAGTGCATGCCACTGCTCAAGGGCTATGGAAAATTAAGAGAGCAGGAGTGGCTGAGCAACGGTAGCTTCAGATGTGTTATAGAACTTCCTGCAGGGATGAAGGGGGAGCTTATTGACCTCCTGGGAAGGAGGGCAAGCAATGAGGTTGATATAAAGGAGATAGATTCTAAAAGAGAGAAGGGTAAAGAAAAAGAAAAAGAGAGGTGAAAAAAAATGATTGTTGTTCCAGGAGAGTTAGTCGGAAAGAGCTCGGAATTAAAGGCTGGAAGTGGTACCTACGAAGATGAAGAGAGCATATATGCAGCCATGCTTGGTCTGAAGGATGTCAGATCCAGCTATGTGAACATAGTGCCATTGAAATCAGTGTATATGCCGAGGGAAGGTGACCAGGTGATAGGGGTAGTCACAGACATAGATCAATCCATATGGGTTGTGGATGTTAGAGCCGCCTCTCCAGCGGTCCTTCACTCAAGCGATACGCCATGGAAGGTTGATTTCGGGGATACGGGAAGCTTCTTAACTATAGATGATGCCGTTCTGGCGAGGATAAAAAGCTGCGACGATATAGGGAGAATACAGCTGACAATGGGCGATAGAAACTCCCGCAAGATAACCTCGGGCTATGTCATAGAGATAATGACAACCAGGGTTGCAAAAGTGATAGGTAAGGAAGGGGCCATGGTGAACGCTATAAAGAAGGTTACAGGATGCAAGATATTCATAGGACAGAATGGTAGAGTGTGGATAGATGGAGAGAGGGATGAAATATCAAAAGCGATAGTGGCCATAAAAAAGGTAGAGAAAGAGGACGTAAGTGTAGAGGATATAGAAAAAATGGGGTGATATTATGGATGAAATAGTCAGAGATATGGAAAGAGAGCAAAAAGAGATAAAGCTTATAGATGAAAATGGTAAGAGACTTGATGGTAGAAGCGTTGATGAGCTCAGACCTATAAAGATGAGGGTAGGGGTGCTAAGCAGAGCTGATGGAAGTGCTTATGTTGAATGGGGTAAAAATAAGGTCATAGCGGCTGTTTATGGCCCAAGGGAGGCACAGCCAAGACACATACAGAACCCTATGAAGGGCATCGTTCAGGCTACATACAACATGGTCAGCTTTTCTGTCACTGACAGAAAAAGACCTGGACCGGATAGAAGATCGATAGAGATATCAAAGATAATTTCGGAAGCTCTTGAGGCCGCTGTATTGACTGAAAGCTTTCCAAGGACAACAATAGATGTTTCTATAGAAGTACTTCAGGCAGATGCAGGCACGAGATGTGCTGGTCTCACAGCAGCAACTCTCGCTTTAGCAGATGCTGGTGTTCCAATGAAGGATCTTGTTGTTGCATGCGCAGCAGGGAAGGTTGAGGGTCAGGTTGTTCTTGATCTGCTCAAGGAAGAAGATAACTATGGGCAGGCAGACCTTCCTGTTGCCATAATGCCAAAGAGCGAAGAGATAGTGCTTCTCCAGATGGATGGTCATATGACCCAGGAAGAGTTTGATAGAGCGCTCTCTATGGCAATAGATGGGTGCAAGAAGATCTATGAGATGCAGAGAGAAACGCTCAAAAAGAGCGCAGGGGGTGAGTAATATGGATATAATACCCATGGTCAACAGGGATTTTATAAAGTCACAGCTTAAAGAGGGAAAACGCATAGATGGAAGGGGTTTTGATGATTTAAGAGAGCTCAAGGTAACTCCAGGGCTCATAGGAACTGCAGAAGGTTCGGCTTTAGTAACTCTGGGAAACACAAAGATACTTGTTGGTGTTAAACTTGCTGTGGATAAGCCATTCCCTGACACTCCTGATGAGGGTATATTGATAACAAATGCTGAGCTTAGACCTGCCGCTTCTCCAACCTTTGAGCTGGGCCCACCCAATCCTGAAGCAATAGAGTTTGCAAGGGTTGTTGATAGGGGGATAAGGGAAAGCCAGACCATAGATCTCAAAAAACTGTGCATAAGCCCCAAAGAAAAGGTATGGGTTGTATTTATCGATCTACACATACTGGACTACGATGGTAATCTGTTCGATGCAGGGAATTACGGAGCGCTAAGCGCTTTGCTTAACGCTAAAGTTCCAGAGTATGAGGGAAAAGAAGGATTCAATCTGCCTGTTTCACATCTGCCTGTCTCGTGCACATTTGCAAAGATAGATAACTTTCTGCTTCTTGACCCGGGGCTTGAGGAAGAGGGAGTAGCGGATGCAAGATTTACAGTTGCTCTGGATGAGGAAAAGAGCATAAGGGCAATGCAGAAAGGGCTACAGGGAAGCTTTAAGAGAGAGGAAATAAAAGAGATGATTGAAAGGGCTTCTAAAAAAACAGATGACATACGTAAGGTGATTGCACAGGGGGCAGAGCTATGAGCAAGAGAACAAAAAAGTCAGGCGCACTGGCCAAATTTGGACCTAGATATGGTAGCGGACTTAAGAAAAAGTTTGCAGAGGTAGAGGCGGAACAGAAAGCGACATATGTGTGCACAAGCTGTGGCAAAACGGGCGTGGAGAGAGAAGCTGCCGGCATATGGAAATGCAGATACTGCGGATACACCTTTGCTGGAGGAGCTTACACCCCAAGAACAGAGGCAGCAGACATAGTTTATGGTAAGAGGAGTTAAGTTATGTATAAATGTCTCAGCTGCAAAAAGGAGTATGATTCTATAGATGATATAAGAGCTCCAGGTGATACCCTATCCTGCAAACAGTGTGGTGGAAAGATATTCTTGAAGGAGAGAAGAGGCAGCGCTGTTAGAGAAAAGGCAAGATGAATCATGATAGAAGGAGAGATAGATATAGAGAGCGCAAATGCTGACGTTCTTCTGGAGGAAAGAAATAGAGTTACGCTAGAAGTTCAGGATAACGTTCTTAGAATAAAATTTAAGGCAGGAGAAATAAATGAGTGCAGAGCGATGATAAACTCTATAATGAACGATCTCTCCTGCGCAGAAAAACTTATGGAGGTGTAGTATAAAATGGATAGTATACCAGAACAATTAAGGAATGACATACAGCAACTGCAGGGCTTACAACAGCAACTGCAGTCTATATTGTCACAGAAGCAGCAGTTTGAGCTCCAGCTCTCTGAGATAGAGGGCGCTCTAAAGGAGATAGAGAAGGCTGAGGAAAACACGCCAATATACAAGAGCATAGGAGCCATGCTCATAAAGGTAAAGAATAAAGAGGATGCAACAAAGGAGCTCTCGGAACAGAAGGAGCTTTTGAGCATAAGGATAAACTCTCTGAAGAAACAGGAGGAAGTGCTGAACGGAAAGATAGCTCCATTAGCACAAAGGGTATCCCAGGGTCTTCAGAAGTATTCAGGTTAATGTAATGGCGATAGTAGAGATAAGAGATCTCTATAAAGAGTATAACAGTAAGGGCAGGGCTGTCAGAGCCCTCAATGGTGTGGACTTGAGCATAGAGGAGGGAGAGTTCTTTGGACTCCTTGGTCCTAACGGTGCAGGGAAAACCACACTGATACAGTGCATAACAACACTTCTTATACCTACGAGAGGACAGATAAGCGTCTGTGGTTATGATGTTCTCAGAGAGCCATCAAAGGTAAGAGCTTCTATAGGATGCATGTTAACTGGCGAGAGGTCAATATACTGGAAACTCACAGGAAGGGAGAACCTTGACTACTTCGGAGCTCTATACCACATGCCAAAGAGGGATAGAAGAGCTCGCACAGAGGAGCTCATATCCATGCTTTCAATGGATGAATTTATAGACCGCAGGGTTGAGACGTATTCCAGCGGGCAGAAAATGAAGATCGCATTCGCCAAAACTCTCATCGCTGAGCCGCCGGTAATAATACTTGATGAACCCACAATAACTCTGGATGTCATCGCTTCTAAGGAGCTCAGACAGATAATAAAGGAGACAAACAGAAAGGGGACCACAGTGATATACACGACCCACCTCATGTTTGAGGCTGAAGAGCTCTGCGACAGAGTTGCGATAATAGATGAAGGTGTCATAAAGGGACTTGATACTGTGGAAGGACTCAAAAAGAGCGTAGAGGGGGATAAAAAGATAAAACTGTCCTTCTCAGAGCCATTTACAATGGCTGACTCTCTTAGGGCCATAGCTGGTGTTAGAGATGTAATAAGTAAGAATGGCTCTCTGATTGTGGTAGCAGAGAATGGCTCACTCGATAGCATATTCAGAACTATTGTCTCCTCCGGGGCTAAACTCAAGGACATAGAGGTATCCTCTCCTGACCTTGAAAACGTTTTTATCACGCTTACGGGAAAGAGGTTTGAGGCAGAATGAGCGCAACCTTCACGGCAGGAGGCAGAGCAACAGGCATTCTTGCGGCATTTACGGTAAGGATGAAAGAATCCCTGCGCTACAGGGGTTACTGGATAAGCGATCTGGGGTTTACATTTCTCATGGCATTTTTACCAATAATGATCGGCAGAGGCGGGGACGTGGAGTTATTTGAGACAATGATTGGAACAAGAAACTACTATGGATACATGCTCCTTGGCTCCTGCGCTTTCATGGCCATAGATGCACCTCTATGGCAGATGGGTAACTGGTTCAGAAGAGAACAGCAGATAGGAACGCTGCAATCTATCTACCTCGCACCAAACGGTTCTATGGAAGCACTTGTTGGCCTGGCCATGTTCTCTCTTTTTCGTTCCTTCATCATAGCTGGTATACCATTAGCTACAGGCTTTGTTTGGTTTGGTCTTGAGCTATCAGAGGGAGTCATACTTGCACTTGCCTTTCTCCTTATTGGCTTCATACCCGTATGTGGCCTATCCCTGTTCATCGGAGCTTTAGTGCTCAGACTGAAGGAGACAGGAGCTCTTCTGAACGCTCTGCAGATGTCATTCGGCTTACTCATGGGGGTGTGGTTTCAGGTATCTCTCTTTCCAGTAGCCATCCGTGCAATCTCTTATGCTCTCCCAATGACATGGGTTGCTTCAGGTGTAAGAGCGAGCATAATGGGGATACCATATCTTCTTGGTTCATGGGAGATGGACTTAGCAGTCCTTCTGGTCCTTTCTTTAATAATGCCCCTCCTCGGAATCTTTGTTTTCTCCTGCACAGAGAAGAGGATTAGAATGAAGGGCGGGGTGGGATCATTCTGAGAGATTTTTTTACAGTCATGATTAAGGACATCAGAGTATCTCTGCGCTATCCCGTAAACTTCGCTTCCAGTCTGCTGACGATTGTGGTTTTTGCAGCTCTATTTGGCTTCGTTGGTATGCTCTTCTTTACAGGTGAAGAGATGATAGGTTTAGCGCTCTCTGGGCTAATAATGATGGAAGCAATTGGAGATTCGCTCTGGGGGGTAGGATTCTCTCTCTTAGCAGAGCGCTACCAGGGCACCCTCGAATCCTTCTATCTCACTCCCGCAAACAGGTTCATCTCCATCGTAGCAAGATTTGGCATAACCTTTTTCTGGCTACCGCTGACAATACTGATATGCATTCTATTCATGCGCTCTTATGGGATATCCTACAATCTGAGAGCTCTGCTCATTCTCATCCCCTTCTTTTCAATGCTGATAGGCCTCGGCTGTGTGCTTGCAGGTCTCACTCTGGTATACAAACAGACAGGGCAGCTCATTATAAATGTGGTCCAGTTCTCTCTCATGATTTTTTGTGCTCTCTTTTTTCCATTTTCCTCCTTACCTCAACCGCTGCTGTTGTTTAGCCGTCTTGTGCCATTCAGTTATGGTGTGGATGCTTTCAGAGCCACTCTGTTGAACATGCCAACAGAGCTTTTAGATGTGCATCTGGAAATAGCGCTTCTCATAATATTTGCAGTGTTAGCCCCAATAGCAGGTTATCTTGTTTACAGGGCTGCTGAAAAGAGGGTTCTCAGGGAAGGGGGACTCAGGAATTACTGAATCATATCTGGGTTCAATTCAATAACAAATAGTTATATCTGGACTCGATAATATTACCATTATGAAGGTTGCAATCCTTGCATCAACAAAGGGTACGGATATGGAAGCCATAATCAATGCCATAGAAGAGGGTATATTGAAAGATGTTGAGATCTCAATAGTTATAAGCGATAGAGAGAGCGCTCAGGCGCTTGAAAGAGCAAGGAAGCATGGAATAAAAGCTATTTTTATCAATCCCGGGGGCAAAAAGAGGGAGGAGTTCGACAGGGAGGTGGCAAAGGCCATTGATAGGGCTGACCTCATCCTGTTGATAGGTTATATGAGGCTTCTCAGCCCCTGGTTTGTTGAGAAATTCAAAAACAGGATAATGAATGTCCACCCATCCCTGCTTCCTGCTTTTGGTGGTAAGATGGACCTGGATGTGCACAAAGCTATCCTCGATTATGGCGCAAAGGTGAGCGGCGCCACAGTGCACTTTGTTGATGAGGGAACGGACACCGGTCCAATAATAGTGCAGAAAGCTGTAGAAGTAGAAGAGGGCGAGACGCCAGAAAGCCTTAAAGCAAAGGTGCAGAGAGTTGAAGGCGAGCTTTTAATAAGGGCTATTGAGCTCTTTCGTGACGGTAAACTCAGGGTTGAAGAGAGAAGGGTAAAGATATCGTAATCTTTCGCTTACTATGTATTTGCGCTCATTTTTGCTGTGATGGTAATCTAAAATTTGTTTACGAGCGAAATTGAGAAAACTTCAAATATAACTGAAGCAAATAAGCAAGTGGTGATGGAAA
>WOYI010659594.1_pt1 | contig 17079 bp, 13 predicted proteins | sample 6423411 | NCBI WGS metagenome assembly WOYI01 (sample SAMN13441803, study PRJNA592873) | oil field metagenome | biome: oil field; feature: oil-well bore; material: oil-contaminated soil; isolation source: oil-contaminated soil from oil-well borehole | place: Germany: Wietze | collected 2016-10-18 ...
CGGTAGGTGCCGTCGCAGGTGATGACGACTTTCGAGCCGGAGTTATTAATGCGGTCTCTTAAAGCTTCCGCCGAGAATCCGCCGAACACGATGGCATGAACAGCGCCGATGCGGGCGCAGGCCAGCATGACGATGGACAGTTCCGCGATCATGGGCAGAAAAATGGTAACGCGGTCGCCCTTTTTGACGCCCAGGCCCTTGAGAACATTGGCGAATTTATTCACTTCGCGATACATGTCGAAATAGGTGTAAACTTTCCAGTCATTCGGATCGTTGCCTTCAAAAATGATCGCGGCTTTATTTTTCTTGGTTTCCAGATGACGGTCCAGGCAGTTGTAGCTGACATTGAGTTTGCCGCCTTCAAACCATTTGGAATGAACGTCTTTTGCATCAAACGACCAGTCCGACACTTTCTTCTTGTCAAAGGGTTTGAACCAGGTCAGTCTTTCATTCGCCATTTTCGCCCAGAAGGCGTTGGGATCGGTGATCGACTCTTTGTAGAGTTTATCATATTCCGCCCTGCTCTTGATGTAAGATTTCTCTCTCACTCTCTCAGGCACAGGAAATACCTTGTCATAAAAATCTTGTTCATTAGCTTCAGCCATTGTTATTCTCCTTAAAGTTATTTTTTATGCCCTTCACTTCCGCCAAAAGGCATGATTTCTTTCGGTATCAAAAAGTATTTGCCGCCATGTCTCTCTTTATTTCTTCGCCACAGAAAGGTATGGGATTCATCATCTTTTCAGGAGGGGTACGCCCCACCGCAGGGCTTCGTTCCTGTTGGTCAGACACGCGTATCTGATTTACCGGCCGCAACGCTGGGGCGTATTACATATGGCGGATGCAATACATGTACCCCTTGAAAAGCGAGTTCTTAATACTCTTTTTCCAAGGCTTCCGGTATCCGCTTTTGTCCGAATTCAATGTAGGGCTATGTCCTACGGTCTGTAGGTTTTTGTCTGATGAAAAAAGATAGGCCGGTGGCGAGAGGCGATGGGCTATAGGCCATGAACTACGAACTACGAACCATGAGTTATCATCAGCGCCAGTTGATCTGCGCCTCATTGCGCCCGGGTATCCGATGATAACGGTATTGCGGGTATCCCAGCATCACGGCGCCATAGCATTGATGACCCGCCGGCAGACTCAAAGCCCGGATCAGCGGTTCGTGCAGTCCGGCGGCGCCCGTAAAATATCCGGCCCAGCAGGTTCCCAGCCCTTGGGTATAGGCATAAAGCTCCAGATAGGTGAGCGCAATCGCGCAGTCAGCCGCGGGAAATGACAGATCGGAGGGACTGTGCGCCACGATCAGGTGCGGCGCTCCCCTCATGATGCGGTCCCGGCCGCTCTCCCAGGCCGATACGATGCGCCGGAAACGCCGGACCGCCGCTTCATCCGTCGTCACGGGAAGCATGGTTTTGATGAAATCAATCACCATCGCGGCCAGTTTGTGCACCTCGTCTGGTTTTGAAAATACGGTCCAGTGGACCTGTTGTTTGTTGCTGCCGGTGGGCGCAAAGCGCGCCGTATCCAGCAACGCCATAAGAAGTTTGCGGGAGACGGGTGTTTTTTTATACTGACGAACCGAACGCCTTGCCTGAAGAAGATGTTTCAATGCCAAGGCCGTGGGAAGAAGACTTTTGTCAATGGGCGGGCAGCCCTCAGCCGTCATGGTTGCCAGCGCCATGGCCCCATGCGGACACACAGCGACACAATGCCCGCAATTGATGCAGAATTCTTCGCCACCCGCAAGCATCGACGGAAAGGATTTCTTATCCTTCTGGATAATGATTTGGGCCGGACACACCGCCGCGCAGATACCGTCACGTTTACATTTTTTCGGGTCAATCGTGAAAAGCGACATGACGACTCTCCTTTCATCCGGGGTTTTGATTTCGACCTGGCCTGTCCCCCGTTGATCAAGTCGTTGATAAACCATTAATATGATTATTGCAATGACTTTTTAGAAATCCCGCTGTTGTGATATTTCGTTTTTTAACTATAATGCGAATCCGGACAAGTAAAGGATGGAAATATTATGGCTAAACTGACACTGGATGAGTGGATCGCCCGCTTGAAGAAAAATAAAAGCTTCAAGGCCAACGCGGCGGCAATGGTTGAAATCCCGGCCAAAGCGGGTGATTGGGAAGACTATCCCGATTGGGTCAATCCGCGCCTGCGCGATGTTCTGGTCAGGCGCGGGATGGAGAGGCTCTACAAGCATCAGGCCCAGGCAGTGCGTTTTATTCGCAACGGTCAGGATGTCGTGCTCGTGACGCCCACGGCCAGCGGCAAGACCCTCTGTTATAATCTCCCCGTCCTGCAAAGCATTCTCACCGAGCCGGAAACCCGCGCGCTGTATCTGTTCCCCACCAAGGCGCTGGCGCAGGATCAGATGCATGAAGCCCACAGCCTGATCACCGATTTACAGGCCGACATCAAGACCTTCACCTACGACGGCGACACGCCGGACGACGCGCGTCAGGCGATCCGCCGGCAGGGACACATTGTCGTCACCAATCCCGACATGCTGCACGCGGGCATCCTGCCGCATCACACCAAGTGGCAGAAGCTTTTCATGAATTTAAAATTCATCGTCATTGACGAGCTGCATATTTACCGCGGCATTTTTGGATCGCACTTTGCCAACGTCATCCGCCGGCTCGTCCGGATCTGCCGCTTCTACGGCGCCAACCCCGTGTTTATCTGCTGCTCGGCCACGGTCGCCAACCCGCGCGAGCATGCGGAAAAAATACTCGAACGACCCGTTGCGCTTCTGGACAAAAGCGGCGCGCCCACGGCCGCAAAAACCTTTGTGCTGTATAATCCACCGATTGTGAACCGTGAACTGGGTATCCGGCAAAGCGCGATGACGCCGGCGCGCAAGATCGCCTCCGATTTGATCGACAACAACATCCAGACCATTGTTTTTGCGACCAGCCGCCTGAATGTCGAAGTCCTGACCAAATATCTAAAGGACAAATTCAATAAGACCAAGCCGACAGACGATCATTTTGTCACCGGCTATCGCGGCGGATATCTGCCGAACCTCAGGCGTGAAATCGAAAGCGGTCTGCGGACGCGCGAGGTCATGGGCGTCATCAGCACGAACGCCCTCGAGCTGGGCATCGACATCGGCAACCTGGAAGCCTGCATCATGGCCGGCTATCCCGGCTCGATTGCCAGCACCTGGCAGCAGGCGGGACGCGCGGGCAGGCGTTCGGGACGCAGCCTGGCGATCCTGATTGCGCGCAGCAATCCGCTGGACCAGTTCATCATGGAAAACCCCGATTACTTCTTTGCACTCTCGCCGGAACATTGCCGCATCAATCCCGACAACCTGCTGATTCTGCTGCATCATATCAAAAGCGCGGCGTTTGAACTGCCGTTTGAAAAAGGAGAAAAATTCGGCGGCGAAAATCTCGAAGAGTTCCTGCAATACCTCGAAGAAAAAGGCGTGCTGCACCGGACAAACGACCGCTGGCACTGGGCGGCCGAAAGCTATCCGGCCGACGAAGTGAGCCTGCGCGCCATCAACCCGGAAAATGTCGTGGTCGTCGATACCACCGATGCGGGCAACCATAAGGTCATCGCGGAGGTCGATTGGGACAGCGCCTTCACCGCCGTCCATGACGAAGCCATCTACATGCTGGCCTCTGAGCAGTACCACGTCGACAAGCTTGATCTGGAGCGCAAGAAAGCCTACGTCCGCAAAGTCGATGCGGATTATTATACCGACGCCATGACCTATACCAACGTGCGTGTGATCGATTCGTTTGATCATGTTCGCGAAGGCGGCGCCATCGTGGAGCACGGCGAAGTGCAGGTGGTGCGCAAGGTCGTCGGCTACAAGAAAATCAAATTCTACACGTCCGAGAATCTGGGCTACGGCGACGTCAACCTGCCGGAAAAGGACATGCACACGACGAGCTACTGGTTTACCATTCCGCGCGACCGTCTGCGCCGGCTCGACTTTACGCCGGCGGAAATCATCGACGGGTTGTCGGCGCTGGCTTATACCCTGCAGCATCTGTCGGCCATGTTTTTGATGGCGGACACACACGACATCGACCGGTCGCTGGGCGATAAGTCCGGCGAGTGGTTTGTGAGCCAGGGAAAAACCGGCCGCGTCATCACGACGTTTTCCTCCGGACGGTCGCAGTCGTTGGACGGTCCGGGCGGCGCGCGCATCGACGAGTTCGATCCGACGATTTTCATCTTCGATTCCTACCCGGGCGGCATCGGTTTTTCCGAACTGCTCTACCGCGAACATGTCAATCTGCTGATCGCCGCGAAAAGCCTGATCGAAAAATGTCCCTGTGCGTTCGGCTGCCCCTCCTGCGTCGGCCCCGTCCTGGAAGTCGGCAAAAACGCCAAGGAAATCGTGCCGAAGATGATTGACTTAGTGCTGGGAAAATGACGAGAATAAAATTTCCTCACGTCATACCGACGAAGCGGTGGAACTATGAAATCGATTGATAAACTCAAACGTCTGACCGGTGAGAATATAGCCCCGAAAAAGGCCCAGCAGGCACAAACGGTTCCCGCCACGAGTGAAAAGCAGGAACAGCTTGCCGACCTGCGCCGCAGAATCGACAGCGTTGTCACCCGTGCGGCCATGCGCAGCAAGGCGGCTCAGGATGAAGCGCGATTGCGCGGCAATCAGGGACTTGCCGAAATCCTGTCCGGAGAAGAAATTGAAAACGAACATGGCCGCTTTTTTCTGGTCAGCGACAGGGTATCCGGCGCGAGCCGCCACGGCCACCGCAATCTTCTCGAAGCGTTCGACCTGGACATGTCCGCGGCGGCGATGCTGGCCAACAATCCTTTAGTCAGCGAATATCGATCCTCGGATGCCCTGTTTCTGGATACGGAAACCACGGGCCTTGCCGGCGGCACCGGCACTATGGCCTTTCTCATTGGTGTGGGCTGGATGGAGGGAGATCATTTTCAGGTCCGCCAGATTCTGGCGCGCGATTTCGGCGAAGAGAAAGCGGCGCTGACTTATCTCAAGGATATTGCCGCGCGAAAACGATTTCTCATCACCTTCAACGGCAAGGCTTTCGACATCAATCTGCTCGCAACACGCTTCATTATGAACCGGATGCAAAGCGACCTGCCGGGTCTGCCCCATCTGGATTTACTGCATCCGTCGCGCCGCCTTCTGGGGCATCGCCTGGAAAACTGCCGCCTGGCCACGCTGGAGGCGGACATCCTCGGCGTGCAGCGCGAGGGCGACATTCCCGGCTGGGAAATTCCGCAGCGCTATTTTGACTGGCTGCGTAAGCGCGATCCCCGTTTGCTTGCCGGCATCTTCGAGCACAACCGCCTGGACGTGATTTCCATGGCAACGCTTACCGCGCATCTGGTCGAAATATTGACCGCACAGGCCCCTGCGCCCTATACGCACACGGATGATTATCTGGCCGCCGCCCGCCTTTTACTAACACGCGCCAACGCGACGGGCGCGCAAAAAATATTGGATATCTTCCATGATCAAACCTGCTCGGATTTTTCTCTCCAGTCGAAAAAGAAACTGGCGCAGTTATACAAACGAACCGGCAGAATGGATGAAGCCGTGCAAATCTGGCGGCAAATGGCCGCCTGCGAACCGATTGAATTCTATGCCGTCTCGGAGCTCGCCAAATACCAGGAGCATCACGAACAGGATTACTCTCAGGCCAGGGCTCTCATTGAAAGTGCATTGGCCGGAAATAATACGTTTTCAGAACAGGAGCAAGAATCGCTGTCGCATCGTTTAAAAAGGCTAAAGGCCAGACTGAAACCCTCCCGTTAGCCTTTTTTTGTTCATTGGCGCCAGGAAAAGAAAAATGGTTATCCTTGCCAAACATGCCGGAATCCACACCGGTCACCCGCAAGCGGGCAGCGGCAACATCATAGCACTTTTGATAAAACCATTACGAAACGGTTCACATCAGTTGCTCTCATACTTCGTAAGCTTCTTGCGAAGCGTTTTGCGGGTGATGCCCAGACGCCTCGCCGCTTCGCTTTTGTTGCCGCCACAGACGTCCAGCGCCTCCAGAATGCTTCTTTTTTCGACTTCCGTAAGCGGCAGATTTTCGGAAGCACCGGCCGCTTGAGCTGCCGGACCGCTCCGACCCCTGTTGTTTGAATCTCCGTCATCCGCCGTCAGGAACATCAGTTCATCGGCATCCACGAAATCGGTGCGCGACAGAACCACGGCTCTTTCCACAGCGTTCATCAACTCCCGGACATTGCCCGGCCAGGGATATTCGACAAGCTTGTGCATGGCCGTGGGGGTAAAGCCTGTCACGTTTTTGGAATTCTTCGCGGCAAATCCCCGCAGAAAATGCTGCGCCAAAAGCGGAATATCTTCCTTTCTTTCCCGAAGCGGCGGCATGGCCAGCGCCACGACATTGAGCCGGTAAAACAGATCTTCACGGAAGCGTCCCATCTGGATTTCCTTTTTCAAATCCTTGTTGGAGGCCGCTATCACGCGGACATCGACCTTGATCACGTCCGAACCGCCCACACGGGTGACCTCTCTTTCCTGCAACACCCGCAGAAGCTTCACCTGCATCGCCGGCGACATTTCACTCACCTCATCCAGAAAAATGCTGCCGGAGTCGGCCTGGAGAAACTTCCCTTCCCGTCTGCGGTCCGCGCCGGTGAACGCCCCCTTTTCATGACCGAACAATTCCGATTCCAGAAGCGTCTCGGTAAGGGCTGCACAGTTGATTTTAATGAAGGGCGCTTGTTTGCGTTTGCTGTTGGCGTGGACGGCGTTGGCGATCATCTCTTTGCCGGTGCCCGAATCGCCGGTGATCAGAATCGTCGCCTCCGTCGCGGCCACCTGCTCCACAATCTCCAACAACTTAAGCATGGCGGCGCTCTGCCCGATGATGTTTTGCCGGTCGAACTTTTCACCCAGCCTTTCCTTCAGATATTCGTTTTCTTTTTTCAGCAGGCTGTGCTCCGTCGCCCGGGCCATCACGATCTGCAGCTCATCAAAATCCAGCGGCTTGGTCAGATAATCATAAGCGCCTTTCTTGAGCGCGCTGACGGCCGTCTCCACCGACGCGTAAGCCGTCATGATAATCACCGGAGTAGCCGGATGGATTTTTTTGATTTGTTCCAGGGCCTCGATGCCCGATACTTTCATCATGCGGATGTCCATCAGGATCAAATCAAACGACCGCCGGCCGACTTCTTCAACCGCAACCGCCCCGTCGTCCGCCTCTGCGACGCGATAGCCCCAGCCGCCCAGCAGTTTTTTCAGCATGACGCGATGCGCGGAATCGTCATCTACAATTAAAACCTCGGGTCCTTTTTTCATTTTTCCATCCTCTCTTTGGCCGTCATCGGAAAGCGTAGCGTAACAGTTGTGCCGATGCCGGCCTTGCTTTCAATTTGGACCACGCCGCCGTGCGCATCCATAATTTTTTGCACAACCGCCAGCCCCAAACCGGTCCCCGCCGGTTTGGACGTAAAATACGGATCGTAAATCCTCGGCAGGTCTTCTTCCGCAATGCCTGAGCCGGTGTCGGAAACCGTCACATCCATAAAATCTTTTTGCGCGGCGAGCGAAACGCTTACTCTTCCGCCCGCAGGCATGGCCGCGAGGGCGTTCAGAAAAATATTGAGCAGCACCTGCTTGATTTTATCCGGATCGACTTCCACCCGAGGCACACCGCCGCCCTTCAAAACATCAAAGGCGACGGCATTTTTCTTTCCTTCGGCGGACACCAACCGAATCGTCTGGTTCACCAGATCCGTCATGTCCGTCGGTTGGGTTTTCAAGACAATCGGCCGGGCAAATTCAATCAACTGACTGATGACGCGATTCAGCCTTTCCGTCTCCGCAATCATGATATCCGCCGTTTCTTCATCTTCTGGATTACCGGCCAGCCTCTGCCTGAAATAAACGGCAAAGCCCTTGATGGAGCTGAGCGGATTTCTGATTTCATGCGCCACACCGGCGGCCAGCGAGCCGATGGCGTTCAGGTGGCGACTGCGGGCAACTTCCTGCTCCAAAAGCCTCACGGCCGTGACGTTGCGGGCCAGCAGAATCTTCCCTTCGTGAACATCTCCACCGGCAAAGGCCGCTGCGACAACTTCCCATGTTTGCTCCCCGCCGTTTTCCGACGGGATGGAAAGATCCTCCTCGGCAAGACTGTTGTGTTCGCTGATCCGTCCCAACAGCCGAGCAAAAGGCGCGGGCAGAACCGCGTCTGCCCGGCGTCCCACCGCTTCAGTGCAGGTTCCGGCAATAAGCTCCTGGGCCTGCTGGTTGCAGGCGGAAATGCTTCCGTTCTGATCCACCGCCAGAAGCGCAATGGGCATGTTTTTCACAAGGGCCTCTGAAAAAACCGTTACCCTTGAAAGAGACGTGCGCGCCAGACGATAGGACTGAACCAGAAAAAGAGATACAATGGCAAGCGATCCGACAAGCGCAAGAAGCAGCGCCATGATGACCGTCCGCAACGTATCTTCCCGCGACGCTTTTTCGATTTTCTCCATGTTAAAACCGACAAAAACAATCAAAGGAGAATCATCTTCCCGCCCGGCCAGACCTCGCCCCGGAGAAAATCCGCGATACACCTCAAACGTACCGGCCCCCTCGGGATTGGCCGTCTGCCGCCAGTGGATCTCCTGACGTGAGGCAATCTTTTTTAAATCGAGATCCAGTCCGTAGGGCAGTCCCAGCATGGACGGGTCGCTGTCCGCCAGGACATTCCCCGCGCTGTCCGTGACAATCATGTAATCGACATCCGGCTGCTGGGCCGTTTCCATGAGCAGTTTCTGAAGATAAAAAACATCCTTGTCCTGCTCCGTCCGGACGCGCATTCCCGAGTCAAAAGACTGAATCAGCGTCGTTCCTTTTTCGACAAAAAGCGTTTGGGCCTGATGCTTTCTTTGCTGAAACTGCATGAAAATCATCATGCCCAGGATAACGGCCAAAACAGCGAAAGCGCTTATGACAACCCAGACGGAAAGATCAAAGCGAATTTTTTTCTTTTTTTCCCCTTGCATGATTCATTCTCCCAAAATCTTCTGGATACAATCGGCCCATCTGAATACCCCAATTGGATACCTATTATCCACGCAATGGTTATAAAAAACAATTACTATTTGCCTTCAAATATTCTTTGTCCAGTTATTTAAACAACTTACTTGCAGTGGCACAACCCTTGCTCATGTAACGGGTAAACAATAAGCAAAAACCATACAAAAGGAGATTAACCATGAAAAAACTGATTTTAGCATTAACAGCCGTAGCAGTAGGCTTGCTTCTAACCTCTCAGGCATTTGCCTGGGGTCCCGGTTTCGGCAAGGGCAGAGGATACGGATCCTGCCGGGATGCAGGCCTGGAAAGACTGAATTTAACCGATGAACAAAAAGTAAAAATCGAAGCCCTGCAGGATGCGAATTTCAAAGCAACCAAAACGACTCGTGAAAAGATTTTTGACAAATCCGTGGAATTGCGCAGACTGTGGCTGCAGGCAAATCCCGACAAAAACAAAATTTCGGACGCTCAAAAAGAATTAAGAACGCTGCGTGACGAGATGGAAGACAAAACAACCGCTCTGCAACTGGAAGTCCGCAAGGTTCTGACGCCGGAACAAAACGAAAAACTGGCCAACTCCCGTTGGGGCAGAGGACCCGGCTTTGGTCCGCGCGGCGGAATGAGGGGTCCTGGTGAATTCGGACCCGGCCCCGGCCCTGGTTCAGGACCCGGATTAGGAATGGGTGTGTGTCAATAGCTAAAAGTCCCATCCCTCCTTCAAGCAGGGGAGCTTGTGGCTCCCCTGCTTTTTTTAAAAAAACATTTTGACAATACTCAATTTTTGCATTAATAGAGCTTTCAGATTTTCATAAGTTTTTAAAGGACGTCATTCATGTTCAGTTATACGACAACAACAATCACAGCCGGCGCGCTTCTGACCCTGCTTTTGGGCCTCGCCCTGTTGCGTCTGTTACTTAAGGCCGCCTGCCCGTTGTTTTTAGGTCGTCACTGAACTTGCAACATAAAGGATTACCTAAAAAGGCCGTGGGCGGAAAAACCCACGGCCTTTTTTTTTAGGGCTCTAATGATGCGGACACCGTGACGCAGCATTGGCAAGCCGAACAACCCCGCGAATGCGGGGTCTGTGACGTCAACCAACGTATTGGAGCCTCACAACATATTTTTTGAAATAATAGATTTGAAAGGAGCACCTTATGAAGAAGGATAAAAATCGCGTCTATATTTTCGACACGTCGCTCAGAGACGGAGAGCAGTCACCCGGCAACAGCATGAACACGGAGGAAAAGCTGCTGCTGTCCCGGCAGCTCGAAAAACTCGGCGTGGATATTATCGAAGCGGGATTTCCCATCGCGTCCGAAGGGGACTTCGACGCGGTCCGACAGATCGCCCGTGAAATCAAGAAATCGCAGGTGGCGGGACTGGCGCGCGCCAACAAACAGGACATTGACCGGGCCTGGCAGGCCATCAAGCATGCCGCGCACCCGCGCATTCATACGTTTATTTCATCTTCGGACATTCATCTGAAATACCAGCTCAAGAAAAGCCGCGAGCAGGTGCTCAAGGAAGCCGCCGCCGCCGTCAAACTGGCGCGCTCTTACACGGACAACGTGGAATTTTCGCCGATGGACGCCACCCGCTCGGACAAGGACTATCTGGTCCAAATGGTTTCGGCGGTCATCGACGCCGGCGCCGTCACCGTCAATATTCCCGACACGGTCGGCTACACGGTTCCCGAGGAATTCGGCAACCTGATCGCCTATCTGTTCGCCCGGGTGAAGAATATGGGCGATACGATTATTTCCGTCCATTGTCACAATGATCTGGGGCTGGCGGTGGCCAATTCGCTGGCCGCGATCACGAACGGCGCAAGGCAGGTGGAATGCACGATCAATGGAATCGGCGAGCGCGCCGGCAACACCGCCATGGAGGAAATCGTCATGGCGCTGGCCACACGCAAGGATATGTACGGTCTTTATACCAAAATCAAAACCGACCAGATTTACAAAACGTCGCGCCTGCTGACGCAGATTACCGGCATTCCGGTGCAGCCGAATAAAGCCATCGTCGGCGCCAACGCATTTGCGCACGAATCCGGCATCCATCAGGACGGCCTGATCAAGGAAAAAATCACCTATGAGATCATGACGCCCCAATCCGTCGGGATCAGCGACAGCCATATCGTCCTGGGCAAGCATTCCGGACGCGCCGCGATTGCGCAGCATGTGAAAAAAATGGGGTACATCCTGAATGAAGAACAGATTAATCATGTGGCGGTAAAGGTTAAAGACCTGGCCGACATCAAGAAAGACATTTATGATGAAGACCTGGAAGCCATTCTGAATGAAGAAATTTACCGGGGGGAAGATAAATATCATCTGGTGTACCTGAATGTGGTCAGCGGCAATGTCGCCATTCCCACGGCTACGATGGAAATCCGCGTGGGAAGCGAAGTCGTGCGCGACGCCGGCTTCGGCAACGGCCCGGTGGATGCGACGTTTGCGGCGATCCGCAATATTACCAAAACCAATTACCCGCTTCTGAAATATGCGGTCAACGCGATCACCGGCGGCGCGGACGCCCAGGGTGAAACGATGGTTCAGCTCAAGTACAACGGGCATTCCGTTGTCGGGCGGGGCGCCCATCCCGACGTCATTGTCGCATCGGCCAAGGCTTACATTAACGCACTCAACCGCCTGGAGTTCATGAAAGACAACGCCAAAAAGGTTAAACTTGAATTAAGCTGAAAAATAGGATAACAAAAACAACCTTTTTTAACTTTTCATTTTTTATCAGGGAGCCCATCACGTGGGAAACACGATAACGGAAAAAATATTAATGGCGCACACGGACCTTACGGACATCGCACCCGGCCGGTTAATCAACGCCCGCGTGGATATTGCTTTGGGCAATGATATCACCGCGCCCATCGCCATCCGGGAATTCCGCGCCGCCGGCGGGAAAAAAGTCTTTGACAGAGATAAAGTGGCGCTGGTCCTGGATCATTTCACGCCCAATAAAGACATCAACTCCGCCCAGCAGTGCAAAACGGTGCGCGAATTTGCCGTCGAACACGGCATTACCCATTTCTATGAAGGCGGACAGGTGGGCGTGGAGCATGTGCTGCTGCCGGAAAAAGGCGTTGTGCTCCCCGGCGATCTGGTCATCGGCGCGGACAGCCATACCTGCACCTATGGCGCTTTGGGCGCTTTTGCCACGGGCGTGGGCAGCACGGATCTGGCCGCGGCCATGCTGACGGGCGAACTCTGGTTCAAGGTGCCGTCTTCGATCAAATTTATCATTTACGGGCAACTGCCTCAATGGGTTTCCGGAAAAGATTTGATTTTAAACATCATCGGCCGCATCGGCGTCGATGGCGCGCTTTACCAGGCGATGGAATTTACCGGCGAAACGATTGAGCGCCTGCCGATGGCCGACCGCCTGTCCATGGCCAACATGGCCATCGAAGCCGGCGCGAAAAACGGCATCTTCGCCCCGGACGCGATCACCGGGGAATATGTGAAGTCCCGGGCCAAAAGGCCTTACAAATTTTACGCATCGGATGCCGATGCCGTCTATGCGGATATCATTGAAATCGACGCAGGCCAACTGGAGCCGCAAGTCGCCTTTCCGCATCTGCCGTCCAACGTCAAAGGCGTCAGCCAGGCGGGCCATGTCAAGATTGATCAGTCGCTCATCGGATCATGCACCAACGGCCGGATTGAAGATTTGCGCATCGCCGCGCAGATTTTAAAAAACCGCAAAGCGGCGCCGGGTGTCCGTCTGATCGTGGTTCCGGCCACGCCGTTCATTTACAAACAAGCCATGCAGGAAGGTCTGCTGGACATCTTTCTGGATGCCGAGGCGGTGATCAGTCCGCCGTCGTGCGGCGCATGCCTGGGCGGCCATCTGGGAATTTTAGCCGAAGGGGAAAGATCCGTCGCCACAACCAATCGCAATTTTGTCGGACGCATGGGACATCCGAAAAGTGAAGTCTATTTGGCCAGTCCCGCCGTGGCCGCGGCATCCGCCGTTCTGGGCCGCATTGCTTCACCTGAAGAATTATAAAACGATAAAAGGACAGCTGTCACATGATCTTTAAAGGAAAAATCTGGAAATTCGGCGACAACATCGATACCGACGCGATCATTCCCGCGCGCTATCTCAACACGTCCGATCCCAAGGAACTGGCCAAACACTGCATGGAAGACGCCGACCCCGCTTTTATGACAAAAATGAAGCCCGGTGATATGATCGTCGGCGGTGAAAACTTCGGCTGCGGTTCTTCGAGGGAGCACGCGCCCATCGCCATTAAAGCGGCGGGAATTTCGTGCGTGGTCGCTAAAAGTTTCGCGCGCATTTTCTACCGCAACGCCTTTAATATGGGTTTGCCGATTTTCGAATCCCGCGACCTTTTCGATGCCGTTGCCGAAGGCGGGGAAATCACTCTGGACGGCGCCAAAGGGAAGATTACGGTTGACGGCACGGATCAGAAATTTTCAATCAGCCCGATACCGCCTTTTATGGAACAGCTCATCGCCGACGGCGGCCTGATGAAGCATATCGCCGGAAAATGAGGAGTACATGACAAACAGGGAATTCAAGATCGCCGTTTTTGCCGGAGACGGCATCGGACCGGAAATCATGCAGGAGGCCTTAAAGGTTTTAAAGGCTCTCTCCGACAAGAATCATTTGAATCTCCTGCTGACGGAAGGAACCATCGGCGGCAGCGCCTACGACGTTTTCGGCACGCCCTTTCCCGAAGAAAGTTTAAAGCTTGCGCTTCAAAGCGACGCCGTCCTGCTGGGCGCCGTGGGCGGCCCTAAGTGGGAAGGCCTGGATTACAGCCTCCGGCCCGAACGGGCGCTTCTGGGGTTGCGCGAAAAGCTGGGGCTTTACGCCAATCTGCGGCCGGTAGTCGTTTTTGATGAATTGATTGATGCCTCGCCGCTCAAAAAAGAAGTGGTGCAGGGCATCGACATTATGATTTTGCGGGAATTAACCGGCGATGTGTATTTCGGCCGGCCGCGCGGCGTGACCCAAGACCGGGACGGACGGCGCACCGGCGTCAACACGATGATTTACACGGAAGAGGAAATCCGGCGCATTGCGATTCGCGCTTTTGAACTGGCGCGCGGACGAAGGAAAAATCTTCTGTCGGTGGACAAGGCCAACGTTCTGGAAACGACGGAACTGTGGCGCACGGTCGTCACGGAAGCGGGACGTGATTATCCCGACGTGACGCTCAAACACATGTATGTGGACAACTGCGCCATGCAGCTCATCCGCAATCCCTCGCAGTTTGACGTGATTGTGACGACCAATTTGTTCGGCGACATCTTAAGCGACGAGGCCGCCATGCTGACCGGTTCCATCGGCATGCTGCCGTCGGCGTCCCTGGGCGCCAGGCATGCGCTGTATGAACCGATTCACGGCTCCGCACCGGATATCGCGGGGCAAAACATCGCCAACCCGCTGGCGACGATTCTATCCGTGGCCATGATGCTGCGTTATTCGCTGAACCGGCCTCAGGAAGCGGCATGGGTTGAAAAAGCGGTGGAAAATGTTTTGCAGGACGGCTGGCGCACACAGGATATTTACTCGGCAGGTAAAAAGCTCGCCGGCACACGGGAAATGGGAAATGCCGTCGTCCAGAAGCTTTTATCTCTGATTCATTAACCAAACAAAACAGGGACAGGGCCGGTCAACATGCTCAAATCCGCCATTTTGCTGGAAAAAATCATCATCGATCCCCCCGTGGCGCAAATTTATTCCCGGCTCGGCTTTAAGAAAAAGACGACGTCGATTTCCGCCTCCCATCAAAAAGAAACAGATCGTTATATTGGAGAAGCAGCCTCCATCATCGGACTGCAGGGTTCCTTCCTGCGCCTTGCCGTCCGTAAAAATGACGGAAAGGATATTGTTCTTGACGGACGGGCAACTTTTCGCAGCGCAAAGCTTTCCGTTTTTCTTCGCGACTGCCGGGAAGTGGTGTTGATGGGAGCGACCGCCGGCCATCCGATCATGGAAGCGATCAGGGAAAAAACCAGCCGCGGCGATTTAACAGCCGCCGTCGTTTATGACGCCACAGCCAGTGAAATGACGGATGCCGCCCTCGACTGGATCATGCATTACATCAACGGGCAACTGCGGCGTGAAGGAAAACATCTTTTGCCGCGGCGCTTTTCCGCGGGCTATGCGGATTTTGCGCTGGAAAATCAAAAAACAATGCACCAAAAACTTCAGATGGAAAAAATCGGCGTTTCGATCACGCCGGATTGTATTCTCCTTCCCGAAAAGTCGGTCACGGCCATCAGCGGCACGAAGGTGCGCTGATAACGCCTGGTTCTATTCAACCCGATCGGCCTCCATGCGCCGGCGCGCTTTTTTCTCCTGATACCGGTTGATTCTTTTTTTATACTCATCAATGAATTCTTTGGACGACAAATACTTATCGGCAAATGAAACGATATAGGATTCCTTGTATTTTGGCGGGACAAGCGTCAGCGGCCACATGTGCTTCTTAATAATGTCCTCTTCAATATCATTGATCGAAAAATGTTTTCTGGCGTTGGCCGCGGCGATGGCCGGATGCGCCAGCCCGTGAAATTTTTCCCGGGGCAGATCCGGCACGTCATGATGGCGCCAGTCATACAAAAAGAAATCATGCAGCAGCGCGCCGCGGGCCGCTGAGCGATAATCCAGCTTCAAATACTTGCTGATCCGGTAGGATAAATAGGCCACGTCATGCACGTGATGATAGATGGAAGAATTGTGATGGAAATAATCCTTGAGTTTGACAAACTCCTCATGTTGCAGGATGTCCGCAACGGTTTCATAATATTCCTTTTCAAAGGGCTTGCGGCCTTCCAGTTCCAGAACAATTTTTTCCTGCGCGGACTTCAGGAACGAATCAATTTTCAGGGTAATGCGGTTATTGATGTTCCGGTTGACGTATTTGTTCAAGTCCGGGAAAGCTTCCCGCAGCCGTTCGAAGGACTTCAGAATATCTTCAATTTCGACACTGCTTAAATTGAAGTATTCCTCATAAAGGTAAGCGACACCTTTGCGGAAGGCGGCCAGAGACATGACGGAAAACGTATAGTCGATCCAGAAATAGAGCAGAAAGATGATGGCCGCTATTTTGACAAAGCCTTCGGGAAGCAGCGCCAACCGCTGTAACGCTTCCGGATGAACAAATGTCACAAAGATCAGGGACAGCACGGCCCAGAGGATGGAAAAGCGCAGGCACACATGGCCGTGAAGATGAAACCGGTTTTCCGAATAGTCCCAGAGCCTCAGCTTAAATATCTTTTCGGATAAAAAACCGACCATGTATTCCAGAAACGTGACAGCCAGACCGAAAAGAACAAACCGTGAAACGGGATGCCAGCCCTGAAGCACATGCTGCATGACTATGAGCATGAAGGCGGCAAGGCCGTAAATGGGGATGAACGGACCGAACAGGAATCCGGCGTTGACAAACTTCCGCTGGGAGATGGACCGGTAAATCACCTCCACCACCCAACCCATGAAGCAATAAACAGCGAAAAGGACAATATAATAAAAGAAATTCAGGGTATCGTCCTCGTTATTCCGGCGCGGCCCAGACAATATGCTTGCGATTGATGATGATCACCGTGCTTTTGACCCCCGTCATGGATGCATCATAAACGAGCAGGAAAGGGCCGGATTCCTTGGAGTTGAGAAAATCCGCCACACGATTATATTTACCGATATTCAGCGATCCCTTGACCGTCTTTCCGTCGGCAAGGCGAAAAACCACTTTGCTTTTATTGGGCATATCCATCGTCATTGCATCCCTCCATGCTGCGCCATCAAAATGTATGAAATTTCGGTTGACCCTTCCCTCTGTACACACTTTTGTTCTTTTTAAAAAACGGCACAGGTCTTTGTAAACAGCAATTAAAAGATAAAAAAGTTGGCATATGACTACACCATCCGGTTGTTTTTGTGAAGTAATTTTAATCAAACACCGCAGCAAGCTGTCGAGGCATGAAATGAACGTCATGATATCGCAGCAAGCTTAAGGAGAATTAACGCTCGTCTAG
>WOYI010893728.1_pt1 | contig 17076 bp, 14 predicted proteins | sample 6423411 | NCBI WGS metagenome assembly WOYI01 (sample SAMN13441803, study PRJNA592873) | oil field metagenome | biome: oil field; feature: oil-well bore; material: oil-contaminated soil; isolation source: oil-contaminated soil from oil-well borehole | place: Germany: Wietze | collected 2016-10-18 ...
TCATTGAATATACTGAAACATTTTATAATTCCGATCATTATGAATATCGAACGCATCTTTATTACCGCAAGAAATAACTTGCGGTTTTTTTTTAAAATTTGATAAAAAAAACAAATGTATTATAAATGTATTGTATTATTGATTTGTTTATGATATATTTAGAATAGAAAACGCTTGCAAGAATGGTGAATAATATGAGACGTGTTTTATTGATAGTCCTCTTGGGGATGATGTTCATGTTAATGAGTTGCCAAGAAGAGGAAGAAATCATCATCATAGAAGACTGTGGATTACAATTCACGCAAACTTTAGGAGAATATATTCCGATACAATCTATTGAAATTCCATACTCTACAACGGATGGCGATTTAGAGAATTTTATTAACTATTGCAAGCCGGTTTCAATCAATCCAATCTTTTTCTCAAACTCAATTATTAAAACACATCAATTCATCATCAATTTTGATGCCATCTATCCGATTGATCGTATGGAGTTAACGTCATATATTGGTAACCGGGCACAAACGATTGAATCTGTGTCTATTGATTATTCATTAAATGGCGATTCATTTACGAGATTTTTAACTCATGTAGAGTTGAATGATGAACTAAATATATTAACTCTAGGAGGAATAATGGCAAAATCACTTAAATTCACATTTGCTTCAACCGATGAGACTTTCGGTCTCCAAGATGTAAAATTTAAATTAGCTGATGGGATAATCGTCAAAGAAGATAAAGCTTGGTCAGATTCATTTTTAAGGTTTAATGGGTGGACAGGAGCCGATGGTATCTTTTCATTTAATTTAACCGATGGAAACGACACCATAGGCGCAGAGAAACATACGACAGGATTTGTGTTTAGTGATACTTTTGTGGGTGAGGTTTACGAAAATAATCATTTAAGAAAATCTTCTGTCATGATTAATAATTCGTTGGGGTATTTCTCTCATGATTTACCATTTGAACAGGCTTTTAGTTTTGATTATCCAGTTGTAGATGGCGTTGCACAATCTGCGTTTTTACCTAATGCATATATTGGTTCAAAAGGTAGAAATTTATTGGATGGTGATGGATTGTCCATCACACATCACTTTGATGGATTATTGACAAATAATAATGAGGGAACGATGTGGTTGACTGATGAGTCTCAACCAGATGTCTTGATAGATCTAGGACAAAGCGAAAACATCAAAAAATTATATTTTTGGAATTACAATGCAAATCCAGATTATGGCGTTAATGATTTCACACTCAGCGTAAGCGATAATGGCAACGAATATGTTGATATTGATTCATATCAAATGCCTAAAGCAAGTGGATCAGATGAAGCGCCGTACACCTTTTTTGTAGAACTCACAGACGTTCATGCAAGATACATAAAAATTCACATTAATCAAGGGTATAGCGATTCATTTGTTGGACTGGGTAAAATCATGGTTTTTGACGAAAACGACAGATATTTATTTGGACAGAGTACCGCATCGTCATCGATAGCTACGATTGAACCGAATGAGTTGTCAGCAAGACTATGGCTTCAAGATGGTGTTGTAATTGGTGACCATTTATATGACTTTCCAATATTGGTTAAGGATTATTCAACATACTTTAAAGTTCATCATGTTGGCATGCTTCAAATTCCCATTCAAAATGAAAGATTGGATTACGAAAATACCGCGTATTATAATACACCACTTCAAGTTCATACGGCTGATGGTGGAACCATTTATTACGGTGCAGGACTTATGAATCATACAGCCAAAGATGGCTATATCTATATTTATGGTTATAAAGATTTAGGGGGGAGATACCTCGTTGTGGGAAGATTCCTACCAGATGACATCATGAATTTTAATAACTGGACATACTTTGACGGAACCACATGGTCAAAAGATATCAATGATTCATATCCATTAATAGATGGTGTATCAGCAGAACTTTCAGTTACCTATATCGAATCAGGAACTTTTGCTAATCAATATATGCTTGTTGTTATGGAAAATACGACTAGTGGTAAAATCAGTTATTCATTAAGCGATTCACCTTATGGTCCCTTTGCTCCCTATGTTCAAATCTATCAGACAAATGAAGCAAGTTATTTACGCTCCGCATTTACATATAATGCAAAAATGCATCCTAACCTTAGCGAACCCGGAAACTTTCTTATATCGTATAATGTGAATACAACCGCCGTAGGTGCTTTAAGTGATGCCAATATATATTATCCGAGATTCATTCGAATCATCGAAGTCAAAAAATAGGAGATTTTATGAAAAAAGGACAAGTGATTAAGCAAGTTAAAATAAACAAAGGACTTCAAGTTATAAAACTCGATAAAATCTATCCGATTGAACCCATTAAACATCAGGATTTAAAGCAAGTGATTTATATGATAGATGATCAAAAAAGCGAAATAGAACCATTTTATGCCAATTCAATACAATTTGATGCGCACGTGGATGGCCTCAAGATTGATATCATTTGTGGTACTGGTTATATTGCAGAAGAACAGCCTGAGTGGAACCAATTATTCGTAAATTCAAGTGGTTGGTCTGGTGGAGATGGTATTTTTTCATTTAACATGGAAAATGGTAATGATTCATTCGATCAAAAATTTCAAGGTAAAACACTATTTGTGTTTGGTGATACATTTGTCGGGAAATCAAATCCAATCACCCAACATCGCTTGCAGCCACATTTAATGCCTAATAACACAATAGGTTATTTAGAAAATGGCAAGGTTGATTTAAAAATCAATTGGCAAGAAGATGGTTCGGTTTCTGGTTTTTATAAGATGAATCCAAGATTTGATAATGCCGGAACGGTTGCTTTAAATTTGGTGAACTATGATCGAAAAGAAAAAAATGTTGGCTGGCTCTCAGGATATAACCCAAAAGACATTGAACTGCTCTTTGATTTATATAAGGAAAGAACCATCAGTCATATGGAGCTGTTCAATTATTACAGTGAAGAAGATGAGATTTTAGCAAACAGAGGGCTAAAAGAAATTAAAGTGATGGGCTCTAAGGATAACGCATCCTGGACATTGATCAGCCAGAACACTTTAGAAAAAAGCACAGGTATAGACCATAAAACAAGGTTACCCATTGAACATTCATACCGCTTTATTAAAATAGTTGTTCCTGCTAAAAATGGTTTAGGTAATTATAATTCGAAGGATTATGAAGAAGGATTATACGGATTAAATCTCATTAAATTTTTTAATGGAACGCAACAATACCGAGATGTTTATGCACAAAGTACATCGACACTATTAAAGGATTCAGAACATTCATGGATTTGGCTTCAAGACGGTGTTATCATCGGTGAAAATCTATACTTTATCCCAATGGTTATTAATAGTGATCTAAATCAACCTGAAGGATTACAGTTTTGTGTTAAAGGTGCGGCTTTATTTAAAACACCAATTGTAAATAAGACATTAGATATTTCTAAAGCCACACAAAAGATGGCACCGCTCTTTGTTGAGAAAGATGATAGTCAATGGTTGTTTGGGAATGCTTTGATGCCAAATACTGAGCAAGCAGGAGCAAAAAATCCTGATGGATATATCTATATATATGGCTATAAATCAACCAAGGGGTTTAGAGAGTTAATTCTAGCAAGAGTGAGAGCAGAAAACTTTGAATACTTTGATGATTGGAGATTTTTTGATGGATCAGAATGGCAGACGGATATTTTCTCTTGCAAACCATTGCTCAGTCATATCTCTTGTGAGATGAGCGTCTCTCCATTGTTGAAAGGGGCATATAAAGATAAATATATCGCCGTTTATACATATGATACAAACACACCTTATGTCGCTTTTAGTCTTGCAGATCATCCTTGGGGACCATTTACAAATCCGCAAAAGATCTATCATACGCCAGAGCAAGATATATTTAAGAGCACGACGTATACATACAATGCTAAAGCTCACCCTCATCTATCCAGTAGCACAGATATTTTAGTGACCTATAATACCAATACGTATAATTTTGATCACAACATGTCATCTTATTTGATTTACAGACCAAGATTTATTAAATTAATGGATACGAGTAAATGACAAAAATTGAGGTAAGCACATGACAGATGCTGTAAAAAAGCCAAGGCTCAATAAAAAACAAAAAGACCGCATTACTAAAATTATTTTAAATATTGTTTTAACCGTCTCTAGTTTTGGGTTTATATTTCCTTTTCTTTGGATGCTTTTTACAGCGCTTAAAACCCCTCAAGAATTACTACAAGGAACAAGTGTATTTTTCCCGAGTGATCCACAGTGGAGCAACTTCCGAACAGCAGTTCAAAGTATTCCTTTTTTGATGTACTTAAAAAACAGTTTGATTATTGTTACATTGGTTATGCTAGGAACATTAATCTCAGCAACGACGGCTGCTTATGCTTTTGCTAAACTGACTTGGAAAGGCAGAGATAAATGGTTTATCATCATGCTAGCGACCATGATGATACCCATTCAAGTCATTTTGATACCCACTTATATTATGTATGCCAAGATTGGTTGGTTAGGCACAAGATTACCTTTAATTGTACCAGCATTCTTTGGTGGAGGTGCTGCATTCTATATTTTCCTATTGCGTCAATTCTTTAAAGGGATTCCAAAAGAACTCTCTGAAAGTGCCATTATTGATGGGGCGAATCATTTTCAAATCTTCATTAAAATAATGCTTCCCTTAACAAAGCCAGCGATTATTACTGTAATGCTCTTTACGTTTATGGGCGCCTGGAATGATTATTTTGGTCCACTGATTTTCTTAAGCAACCCCGATCATTGGACATTAGCTTTAGGATTACGAGCATTTCAATTACAATATGGTGGTAGATTTGATTTGATGATGGCTGCGGCTATCTTAATCATGTTACCGACACTCGTAATTTTCTTTTTCGCACAGAAACAATTCATTGAAGGTATAACCTTTAGTGGAATCAAAGGATAGGAGAAAATGTATGAAAAAAATAATTTTATCGTTATTTGTCATCTCTTTATCATTATTTATGGCAAGTTGCAAAACAGATGACACCGAAGGAAAAATCACGATTGATTTTTGGCATATGTCACCAGTTGGTAGTGAATCATATTCTGGAATGAGAAGTATCATCAACGAATTTAATGAGAGCCAAGATGTTTATTTTGTGAAAGGCACCGGATTTTCATTTTGGGATTACTGGGACAAAATCAATGTCGCTGTCTCTTCGAGAACAGCACCTGACCTTGGCCTATCCACCATTGATGATGTTGTGTCGAGAGCAGAATCAGGCGTTTTATACAACATATCAGATTTGATGGAGGGCGATACCACAGCTAATCATATTGATTTAAGTGAGTTTAGACAAAGCCAACTAGATTTTGCTACGTATCAAGAGAACTTGTATGCCATGCCGTTTACAGCAACCACAAGAGCGCTTTATTATAACTTAGATATGTTTACTGAACTCGGATTGACAGAGGCTGATGTTCCAGAAACTTGGGATGAACTGAAGACGGTTGCTAAATTGTTTGATGTTCAGGAACCAAATGGTAATATTACCCGCATTGGATTTGATCCAACATATGGCAATGCAACTTATCATGGCTGGTTATGGCAAGCAAATCTTGATTTCTTCGATGAAAATAAAATGCCAACATTAAACACTCAAGGTCATGTGGATATTCTCAATTGGATCATTAATTTCAATGATAACTTTACAAGAAACGAATTAACAGCCTTTGGTGAAGGAAATCAAATGCTTGGCATTAACCCATTCGCATCAGAACGCGTCGCAATGATTGTTGAAAGTGATGGATTATACCAACAAATCATTAATGCCGGTGCAACGTTTAATTATGGTGTCGCACCAATTCCAATTCCTGAGGGTGGAAGACATGTCAATTGGGGAAGTGGATTTTCAATTGAAATGTACGACAATGGCAAGAATGAAACGGCACAAAGAGATGGAACTTTTGAATTCTTAAAGTATTTACTGTCGAAGGATACACAAATCCAATTGGCTGAAGTCAATGGATGGCTCATGAGTCACATTTCTGCGATGGAAGAATATGCCGCTGATAAACCGATTATGCTAGATTTACTCCATGAAGTTGATTACGCGGTTGATAAGGTTTACATTCCTTATGCACCATCTTGGCATGGTAATGATTGGCAACCTTACTATACAGAAGCTTTAAATGGAACGAAGACTGCAGAGCAAGCACTTGCTGCTGCAAGAGCCAACTATTTACAAAAGAAAGAAAACTACGACGCCGTGCATTAATATAAGGGGCTTTATCTATGAAAACAACAGTCACACTTGAAAAACTAAAAAAGAAAGAAAATCTGGCGGGATATTTATTCGCATCACCATGGTTGTTCGGGTTGATTGTTTTAGGTATGTTTCCAATTGTAGCCTCCTTGTATATTAGTTTTACTAATTATGATATGCTTGCGACACCAGATTTTGTAGGATTTGAAAATTACCGTATTCTTTTTACAAATGATACCCTATTTTGGAAAAGTTTAGGTAACACATTCTATCATGTGGCTATTGCCATCCCATTAGGCTTAATAGTCGGTATATCACTTGCACTATTACTCAACAATAAATTAAGGGCGATGAGCGTTTATAGAACAATGTTTTATCTGCCTAATGTTGTCAGTATTGTCGCAATGTCACTGCTATGGTTATGGCTGTTTCAACCCAGTTTCGGATTAATCAATGAAATTTTATCGCCATTATATAAACTTTTTCAGATGGAACCACTGAGGTGGCATCAAGATCCAGCAACATCTAAAATAACGTTAATCATTATGGGCTTGTGGACAGCTGGTGGGTCAATGGTCATCTATCTTGCACAAATGCAAGATATTCCCAAAAGTTTGTATGAATCTGCCGAGATGGATGGTGCTAATTGGCTTAAGAAAACATATTATATTACGTTGCCATTAATGACCCCTTCTATATTTTTTAATTTTATTATGGGATTAATTGGCGGATTTCAAGTGTTTACCATTGCATATATTATGACGAATGGTGGTCCATCGCGATCAACGTACTATTACGCTTATTATATGTTTGATAAGATGATACAAGATCAACAGATGGGCATGGCAAGTGCAATGGCATGGATCTTATTAGTTATTGTTTTAATCATAACAGTTATCGCATTACGCTTAAATAAATATGTCATCTATTTAGGCGAAGAAACATAAAATAATAAAAAGGGAGAAATAAAAATGAAAAAATTTGGTTTACTCGTTTTAATGGCTATTTTCGCATTAGCGTTAACCGCGTGCTGGCCAGCTGAAGTAGGTGTAGTAACACATTTTAATGCTGACGGTTCAGGAACAAGAGTTATTACGGTTGATATTATGGATGATACTTTATCAGCCACGCCTATCATTAATCCTGATGATCCTGATCAAACGGAAGGCAAAGGTGCTGTTTTAAATGACAAGCATGTGACAGGCGGTATTATCGCTATTCAAACTTGGTTAGATGAAAATGCACCAAGTTTTATCACGGTTGAAGAAGCAACCGTTGATGGCTATCATCGCTATTTCACAATGTCCTATGAATTTTCTGATTTTGATGATTTTCTAGCTAAATATGAACAGCTTGTTAATTTGTCACCTAACCTATCATGGGATGACTTTGATGATGCTGAAAAACCTATGTTAGAAGTCACGGGTGGTTATACTAAAACATTAGTATTCTCAGAATCTAAAGCGATCGTAGAAGCTTCATTAGATTGGGCTGTTGATGGTATTTGGAATGATATATATGATGAAGCTGACCTTGCTGGTTATGTGACTAAAGCTGATATTTCTGTTTTTGCAAATTACGAAGTAACTATCGGTGAAGAAAACTATCAAGAACTCCAATATTATGATCCAACTGCTCCAGATGGTGATACAAATGTTGGGAAAATGATTTATGTAACTAGCGAATCATTTGAAGTTACTGGTACGTACCCAAACACAGGACTACTGATTGGCACAATTGTCGGTGGTGCTGCTGTAATCGGTTTAGGTGTATTTCTTGTCATTAAGTTCAAAAAATAAGGTTTTAGAAAGTTAGGCACGATGAAAGAGTTCTATAAAAAACTAACAGATATCATCTTTGTTAATCTACTATGGATTTTTGGTAGTTTTTTGGGGCTACTCATAACAACGGGTGCTGCCACAACAGCGATGTTTCGTGTCACGTTTCAAATCTTAAAAAAAAGTGAGCCAACCAATGTATTTCATGTCTTTTATAAAAGTTTCAAGGAAAATTTTGTAATCAGTACATTGGTTTGGCTAACACTTGTATTATTGGGTTTATGTCTTTTTATGATGTATAACTACGCCCTTAATACAAATGTTCCGGTCTTGATTGTGTTTGCAATCGTTGGCAGCTATCAATTAATCGTTTTTGCTTTGTATTTTTTTCCAGTGCTTGCTATTTTTGAAACAAAAAATGTCAAGCAGTTGATAAAAAATGTGCTGTTCCTGTCGAACAAGAACATTTGGACTAATTTTAAACTTCTCGGAAGTTTAGCGTTTGTTATTTTGGGTATTGTTTTTATTCATGAAATGCTTATCCTTGTTTTAGTTGGTATATATGGGGTTCTGATCAGCTTTCATTTGCAGAAAGTATTTAATCCTTATTTAAGACAATTTGGCGAAATAGATGATGAAGAGGGGAATTACTAAGATGAAATATTTGAATTTCGACTCTGAATACGATAAAAATCCAATCCAAAAAATGACGTTAAATCATGCCTTGATATGGGATGAAGCATCTGAAATTGTTTCAGAACTTTCTAAAATATCGTCTGGAATTATCGTTTTTGAGACATATCCAGGCATTGATTTAAAGGTTCTTAAAGAGCATATTTTGGATAAACTTCATCCGAATCATATCATCAATATCGAAGCTTACACAAAATCGGCGAAAGCCATTGATAAAATGATTAAGCCGAATCTAACAGATGATCGCGTTTTCGGTTATTATTCCCATCATGTCATTGATGATTTTTATGACCAAAAAAAACTTCATATCCTTAGAGAAGACCTTAATCAGAAAAATGGACTAATCATTGTTTACGGCTTTGGAGCAAGTCAAATCAAAGCTGATTATTTAATTTTCGTTAGTTTGACAAGGTGGGAAATTCAATTAAGATATCGTCGTGGACTGACAAATTTTAAAAAGCATAATGAACAAGAAGATATTTTAAGAAAGTATAAAAGAGGGTATTTTGTTGAGTGGCGAGTTGCTGATCGTATGAAAGACGATGTGATTAAGCAAATGAATTATTTCATCGATTATTCGACGCTCAATCATCCCGTGATGATTGATCACCAAACCTATCATCAATCATTAGATCAATTAGTAAAAAAACCATTTCGAATGGTACCCTATTTCGATCCTGGCATTTGGGGCGGGCAATGGATGAAAGAAGTCTGTCTGCTTGATCCCAATGAATCCAATTATGCATGGAGTTTTGATGGTGTTCCAGAAGAAAATAGCATTAAATTAGATATCAAAGGTAAAATCATCGAATTACCTGCTCAAGATGTTGTTCAATTTAGGCCAGTTGAACTCATGGGTCAAGAAGTGTATGATCAATTCGGTCCAAATTTCCCCATTCGTTTTGATTTACTGGATACGATGGATGGTGGCAATTTATCTTTACAGGTCCATCCCTTAAAGCATTATATTCAAGAGACATTTGGCATGGCTTATACACAGGATGAATCCTATTATATTTTAGATTCAGGTAAAGATGGGTCAGTGTATTTAGGATTTAAAGAAAACATTGATCAAAAACAGTTCAAAAAAGATCTAATTGCAGCACAAGCAGGTAAAAAAATATTTGATGATAAACTTTATATCAATCGTTATCCAGCAAAAAAACATGATCATTTCTTGATTCCCGCAGGGACCATTCATTGCAGTGGCAAGAATACCATGGTTTTAGAGATTAGTGCGTGCATGTATATTTTCACCTTTAAATTATGGGATTGGGATCGCAAAGGATTAGATGGTAGACCACGACCAGTTCATTTAGAGCATGGGTTTAAAAACTTACAGTTCGATAGAAATACTACATTTGTTAACGAGCAACTCATCAATACAGTTAAACCGATCAATGATAAAGAAGAATATACGGGGTTACATGAACTAGAGTTTCTAGAAACGCGCAGATTTACATTTAGTGATTTCGCTGATATCGACACATATGATCGTGTGAACGTCGCTAATTTGGTTGAGGGCAAAAAAGCAGTCATCCAATCCATCGATGGTCGTTTTGAAGATTATGAAGTGCATTATGCAGAAACATTTGTCATCCCCTCGACCATTCATAAGTTTAGGATCACGTGTTTAGATCGTAAACAATGTATCATCATAAAAGCACATGTGAGGTAGAAAGATGTTCTTATATTATATCATCGGCATTTTAGTTATAAGTTTACCCATTGTTTATTACATATCTTTTCAAAAAGGTATTAAAAAAGGTATGGCAGATTTTCTTGCTTTACTGCTAGTTAATGGGTTTGATAGCAAAGTTAATGCTTTTAAGAAACAAAATCTTTATATTAAAAAAGGGGGTATCGCTTTTGTTGGTGACTCCATCACCCAAGACTATAACGTCTATGATTATTTTGCTGAATACCATGTTTATAACAGAGGAATTGGTGGGGATACAACCAAAGGATTATTAAAGCGACTTGATGTATCAGTTTTTGACCTAGAACCCAGCCATGTTTTCTTACTAATCGGCACCAACGATTTTGCTTTATTGGGTGCAAAACCAAAAGAGGTTTATGATCGAATCAAAGAAATCACTGAGATCATACAGCATCAATTGCCACATACAAAAATCTTTGTTCAAAGCATCTATCCTGTTAACATAACGATGGATAAAAATACGGTCTATCCAAGGAATAACAAAGATATTCAAAATTGTAATCAGCTTTTGAAAAGTCTAAAAGGCATCACCTTTATTGATGTTTATGAAAAGCTTATTGATGAGCAACATCACTTAAGGAAAGCATATGCTGTCGAAGGACTACATATCAATGCGGAAGGATATGAACAAATCACAAAGATTTTAAAATCATATTTATAAAGATAGGGCGACTTATCTTTTTTCTTATCATGATATAATTATTTTAGGAGTGTGTTTTATGAATGATATATTATTTCTTAAGCCTGTCGTAAAAGAGCGTATATGGGGCGGTAAGCGTTTAAATACCGAATATGGCTACCAAACACCTTATGAGCATACAGGTGAATGCTGGGCTATTTCAGCTCATCCTAATGGTGATTGCATGATTACGTCTGGCAGATTTGCAGGGAAGACCTTAAGTCAAGTCTATCAGTCGAATCGAGAACTCTTTAACGATTTGAATTCAGATAGATTTCCTTTATTGACGAAGATACTTGATGCCCATGATGATCTAAGCGTTCAAGTACATCCCTCAGACACATACGCGCTTAAGCATTTTAATGATTTGGGTAAGAATGAATGCTGGTATATATTAGATGCAGATGCCGATGCGGCTATAATTTATGGCCACCGCGCATCTAGTAAAAAGGTATTTAAAAAGATGGTGGATGAAGATCAGTGGGATGAACTGCTTATTAAAAAATATGTTAAAAAAGGGGATTTCATTTTTGTGCCAGCAGGAACCGTTCATGCGATTGGTAAGGGATTATTGATTTTGGAAACGCAGCAATCTTCAGACACAACCTTTAGACTTTATGATTATCATAGAAAAGATGATCAAGGAAATGAAAGAGCGCTTCATATCAAAGAATCCATTGATGTCGCAACGATTCCTTACCAGGAAGTCATCATAGAGACTAAGGTTCATGATAGTAAACCTCACAGGTTCACCGAACTCATCCACACGGAATACTTTGATGTTGAAAAATGGGAAATTAGAGGTGTTTTGCATAAACCTAGTGATCACTATTTACTGATGAGTGTTATTGAAGGTCAGGGATTTATCAACCAAAACCCAATAAAAAAAGGTGATCATTTTATTGTTACAGCAAATGTCCCGCAAATTGAACTATCTGGAGATTTAGAGATCATTGTTTCAAAGTAATAAATCCTTTTTGACAAAGGATTTTTATTTTTTTATGAGATAGAAAAGCTCATCTTTTGGTATGTGACTCGTTATTTGAGAAGGATGGCTGAAATCATGATTATCAGTCGTTTTACACTAAAATGAAAGAAAAGCACATTGTGTATATTTGGTGATATATTCACAACAATGTTATAATTTAACTAAGTATCCTTAAAATAATAGAGGGAATTAAGCCATATGCAGATGATCATTGATATATTTAAATTATATGTAGAAAGATGGGATTTTTTTCAAGAATTACTGATTCAACATCTGGTATTAACACTTATTTCAATTTCGATTATCACCGTTATCGGATTGACGATTGGCATTTTAATGACAAAAAACAAAGTTTTTGCTCAGGTGATGCTTGCGTTAACCAATTTTTTATATACCATACCTTCTATTGCCTTATTTGGCTTCTTAGTCTTTTTTACCGGGATTGGCAATACGAGTGCGATTATCGCACTCGTCATCTATGGGATGCTACCGATTATCAGAAATACATATGTTGGCATTAATGATGTTGATGATCAGATCATCGAATCTGCAGTCGGCATGGGATGTACGAATACGCAACTACTCTTTCGTGTTCAACTACCGTTAGCTTTACCCGTTATTTTTGCAGGGTTTAGGACGATGGTCATCATGACGATTGCTTTAGCGGGAATCGCTTCGTTTATTGGCGCTGGCGGGTTAGGTCGAGCGATTTGGCGAGGGATAACGACTTACTATCCCGAAATGACGTTTGCCGGAAGTTTACTGGTGGCTGGCATGGCGATTGTTGCAGATCTCATCATGGAATGGATTGAACGATTATTGAAGCGTCGTATATTAGGCGTTAACAAAAATAATAACAGGAGTGTATTTATATGAAAAAGATGTTTGTTTTATTACTATTAACCTTCACTGTCTTGACGATACAAGCGTGTGCGAAAAACGAAGAAACCATCGTGATTGCCAGCAAACCCATGACAGAACAGTATATTCTAGTAGAGATGCTGACGTTGCTTATCGAAGCTAACACGGATATCACTGTTGAACAGCAATTAGGTATCGGCGGTGGCACATCAAACATTCATCCAGCGATGATTAGTGGTGAAATTGATATGTATCCCGAATATACAGGAACTGGATGGTTATTTGTTTTAGAAGAAGCGCTGATTGCAGATCCGGATGAACTATATAATGCAGTGAAGGCTGCTTATTTAGAAGACTTTAATATTGTATGGAGCGAACAGTATGGATTTAATAATACGTTTGGTTTAGCAGTAAAGCAAACGCTGGCTGATGCGCATAACTTAGTTACTTATTCAGATTTAGCTGCGATTAGTTCTAGTCTCACTTTAGGTGCTGAATATGATTTTTATGAACGAGAAGATGGCTATCCTGGACTACAAGAGACCTATGGCTTTGATTTTGGGACAACGACGGAGTTAGATATCGGACTTAAGTATCAAGCTATCGGCAGTGATCAAGTCGATGTCATTAATATTTTCTCAACGGATGGTCGATTAGAAGAATATGACTTAAAAGTACTCGAGGATGATTTGAATTTCTTCCCCCCTTATTATGCAGCAACCCTCATTCGTAAGGAGATACTAGATACGTATCCAGAACTAGAAGCAGTACTAGCCATGATGAATGGACTAATCAGTAATGAAGAGATGGCTTATATGAACTATCGTGTCGAAATTAATAACGAAGATCCGAAAGTTGTTGCTCGCGAATTTTTAGTAGAAAACGAATTGCTTGCATAATGTCAATTATTGAATTTAAGCACGTTTCTAAAGCATATGATCAAGTGTTAGTCATCAAGGATTTATCGCTATGTATTCCTAAGGGTGAATTTGTGACAATCTTAGGTCCTTCCGGATGTGGAAAGACCACGCTTTTAAAAATGGTCAATAAAATGGTTCCTTTCAGTGAAGGTACCATCACTGTCAAGGATAAAGATCTTCAAGCATGGGATAAAATCAGTTTGAGAAGAAGTATCGGATATGTCATTCAACAAATAGGGTTATTACCTCATTTAACCATTAGAAAGAATATTACGTTTGTTTTAGACATTCAAAAAAAAGATAAAATCATTCAATCCCAAACGCCAGAGGAACTGATGGATCTCGTGGGTTTGGATATGGAAATGTTAGACCGTTATCCCAGAGAGTTAAGCGGTGGACAAAAACAGCGCGTCGGTGTCGCTAGAGCGTTAGCAGCAAATCCAGAAATTATTCTGATGGATGAACCTTTTGGCGCGGTGGATGAAATCGCCCGTACGATTTTACAAGATGAGTTAATCAAAATTCATAAAAAATTAAAAAAGACGATTCTTTTTGTTACGCATGACATTCAAGAAGCGTTGAAGCTTGGCGGGATGATCGTTTTAATGGACCATGGAGAAATCGTCCAAACGGGGACAAAAGAGGCATTGGTATTTCATCCCGACAACGATTTTGTTAAAAAGTTTTTAGGGATTAAAGGATTTCAATCTTCACTTGATAAAACGGTGATGCAGGAAGTTTATGATCGCATGTTAAATAGAGAAATAACAATCGAAGACTTTTACGATATGATACATAAAACTGTAAAAGAAAAGAGTGGAGGAGCATAATGTCTAAAGAAAAGATAAGTATCACCCCATCTCAGCATGGACCCTATGTTGTAAAAAATGTGGATGAATTAACGGAATCAACAGGCCGAGCTGTCGCAGTGCATCAATCGGTGATTACTTTATGCCGCTGCGGGGAATCAAACAACAAACCATTTTGTGATGGGACGCACGGAAAAATTGGCTTTACTTCAGAAAAAAAGGAAGGTCGTGTTCAAAGAAGGCATGATGTCTATCAAGGAAAAGCAGTCACAATCCATGATGATCGTGGTATTTGTTCTCATGCCGGATTTTGTACGGATGGGTTACCGGCCGTTTTTCAGATGGGTAAAGAACCGTGGATAGATCCCAACGGGGCTTCTAAAGACGACATTATTAAAACGATTAAAAAATGTCCATCAGGAGCTTTAAGTTTTGAAGTTGACGGTGATCGAGTGACGAATTATCACGACCATCCACTCATTAAAATCACCGAAAATGGCCCTTACTATGTTGAGGGATCGATTGATTTGATGACTGATGACAAATTAGAATCAAATGAGCATTATGCGCTTTGTCGCTGTGGTTACTCGAAAAATAAACCGTTTTGTGATGGCACTCATTGGTATGAAAAATTTATAGATGATGGCGCGGTTAAAAAAAAACTTAATTTAGCAAAAGAAAGTATGGAAATCACCGATAACCATAAAGATAACCATATCAGAGAACTCTCCCAAAATCCTGCAATCAAGCATAGTGCTATGCGTACATTAGAAACATTTCCTAATTTTAAGACCTTACTGTTTAAAGCTAATCAATTAGATCGTATGCCGCTTGATAAAGACGCTCCCGTCAGTTTAAAAACAACCATTGGTCCTAAAACTAAACACCCACTAACGATTGATTTACCGTTTTTTATCTCGCATATGTCATATGGTGCGTTATCAAAAGAAGCGAAAATCGCTTTAGCAAAAGGGAGTACGATGGTGAAAACCGCTATGGCATCTGGTGAGGGTGGCATGCTTCCTGAATCTCGAGATGCGTCTTTATATTATATCTATGAACATGGCACTGCAGCCTTTACTTATGATGAAGCGGTGATGAAAAAAGCAGACGCGGTGGAATTAAAATTTGGACAAGGCGTAAAGCCTGGCGTTGGGGGTGAACTTCCTGCTAATAAAGTTACAAGGGCATTAGCAAAAATCCGCGGTTTAGAGCCAGGTGAAGCATCAACCGCACCTAACCGCCTTGCCGGGGTAGATGCCATTGAAGACCTTATTCATTTAGTAAAAAAAGTAAGAACCGTCATCGATGGTAAACCTGTGGGTATTAAAATAGCGACCAGTCATTTAGAGAAAGATATCGAACTAGCCCTGCGTGCTGACCCTGATTTTATCACCATTGATTGTCGCGGTGGCGCAACTGGGTCATCACCTACGTTTTTAAAGGATAACGTTGGCATACCAGCTGTTTTTGCAATACCAAGAGCTAGAAAAGTATTAAACGATCATCAGGCTCATGTCACATTAATCGCGACAGGGGGATTTAGAGATAGTACGGATATCGCCAAAGGGTTAGCACTTGGTGCAGATGTCGTTGCCTTAGCGACAGCATCATTGATTGCTATTGGTTGTCTGCAATCTCGCATCTGTCATACTGGTAAATGTCCAGTGGGGATTGCTACACAAGATGAAGCCCTAAGAAGTTTGGTGGATATCGATCGGGCAGCTAAACAATATGCGAATTTTGCAACAGGCACGGCCAATGAACTTGAAATGTTGGTTCGGGCACATGGTATTGATGATATCCATCAATTAACAAAAGATGATTTAATGACCATATCAAATGAGGTATCACAAAATACAGAGATAGAACATGTCTAAGAGGCATCACAGGATTTTAGCTATTTGCTAGAATCCTGTTTTTTTATACGTAAGCCTTGACAAAGGGTATATATTCATTTCATTTGGTGCTTTTTCTAAGCATGGATTTTCTGAGTCACTTGATGATGAGTCCTATGATCTAATTTCAATTGAAGAATTATTTCTCTAAAGTAAAAAAAACGATAGTAAAATGAATTTCTAAAAAGTCGTGTTTTTTTTGCTTTATAGTGGTATATTGGCTTAGATAAGATATTTTATGCACTTTTCATGTTTGATTTTTTGAGCCATATGTGATTACACCGACATCCATATTGGTGAACTGTCGATTACTATGTCGTTTCTATGAACGGCTTAACATCTATTATTCATAAATCTATAATTAACCTAATGACAGACCAAAAATCTGTCATTTTTTTGTTTTATAGTTTAATTTACCGTTTTGAATCTTTCAGACAACGCGGAATGATACATAATGGCTCTATATGGC
>WOYI010616283.1_pt1 | contig 17072 bp, 20 predicted proteins | sample 6423411 | NCBI WGS metagenome assembly WOYI01 (sample SAMN13441803, study PRJNA592873) | oil field metagenome | biome: oil field; feature: oil-well bore; material: oil-contaminated soil; isolation source: oil-contaminated soil from oil-well borehole | place: Germany: Wietze | collected 2016-10-18 ...
TTGCCGTCGAAGACCCGCCAATAGACCTCGTCCAGCGCCTCGGGGCTCTGGGTGTCGACCTCGATCCCGTCGCCATGCGCGCGTTCGGCCTTCACCCCCGGCTGATGCCCCTTGCGGCTGAGCCGCGCCCAGAGGTTCGGCGCAAGGACAAAGGGCATGTCGGCATAGGTCAGCGACCCGAATTCCCCTGTGCGATGGATCTCCCGCATCAGGATCGTGGTGCCGGCCCGCGCGAGGCCGGTGACGAACACATGCCGGCCGGTATCCTCGGGGGCCGATTTCAGGAACGCCCCCCGCTCGATGTCATGCATCATCTCGGCCCGGACGGGCGAGGCCAGCGCCAGCCGATGGAGCACCCGGTCGAGCGCGGAATAGTCAGACACGCGCCACCTTCAGCCTCAGCCAGATATAGGCGATGGAGGCGAGGCAGAGCACCAGCATCACCAGCGGCCGCATCAGCGCCGCCCCCCAGGCCGCCATGCCGCCGGGAAAGATCAGGCCGAGAAGGGCGACCGGCGCCAGCGCCAGCATCAGCATCGCGAAGAACTGCACCGATCCCTTGCCGATCACCCAGGAGTAGGAGGGCAGGATCTTTTCCTTCCAGTGATCGGAAATCCGCTTGCTTCTCAGCACCCGCTGCGATTTCTGCGCCGTTGCCGTCACCCGCCGGATCACCGGCAGAAGCGGCAGGCGCAGGAAGGCCTCGCTGGCCAGCACGGCCGCGACGAGAACGAAGATCCAGATCATCCTGTTCTTATTCCGCCGGCTTGCTGCCGCCGGACGCCTTCGCCGATTTCGACTTCCTGCCCTTCATCATCCGCTTGATCGGATAGTAGAGCACCGCGACGATGGCGAGGAAGATCGAGCCGAGCACGCCAAGCACGGCGGCAATGGCGCCGGCGCCGACCCCCGGACCGATATAGGCGAGCGCCGCGACGGGCTGCAACACCAGGGACAGGGTCAGGACTAGGAGGGGAAAAAGGGTCTTCTGCATCGAAATTCGCTTTCCTGATCGCGCGGGTCAAGGGTGAATCACTTGGGCCGATCAGCCCCGGCCGGGTCTACATTGCCAGATTTTAACCCTTGGCGCCAAGGATTTGCTCCGCCAGCAGGTATGAAATCGCGCATCCCTCCGCCGAAATGCCGATCAAAGGCGCGGCACGGGCGGGTTTGTTGCCCATCCGGCATCCTCTCGCGCAACTTGGCAGCATCCGCGCGCCGTGATCTAAAGCGTTTCGGGTTTGCCTTGAATCAGAAATCGAACCTTTCCTGTTCGAGTTCTGAATACTTGATCTTTCCACACAAACCCGAAACGCTTTAGGGCATTCGATGCCCCTGGATCATAGCACCATGCCTGAGCCCACGATTTCCATCGCCTACTGCACCCGGTGCAACTGGCTCCTGCGCTCCGCCTGGATGGCGCAGGAATTGCTGTCGACCTTCGCGACGGACCTTGGCGGGGTGACGCTGCGCCCCGGCACCGGCGGCATCTTCGAGATCCGGCTCGGCGACGACCTGATCTGGGAGCGCAAGCGCGATGGCGGATTTCCCGACATTCGCCACCTGAAGCAACTCGTCCGCGACCGCATCGCGCCCGACCGCGATCTCGGCCATACCGATCGCGCCGCGAAGGAAGGCTGATCGCATGTCCTTTTCCATCTCCGACGCGCTCTGGCTCTTCGTCATCCTGTCGATGCTGCAGCCGGTCCTCGCGCGCAAACTCACCGACATGCGGCGGCTCTCGATGATCTCGCATCTGGAGAAGCGGCGCGGCAGCCGGGTGATCCTGATGGTGCACCGGCAGGAGACGATGAAGCTCCTCGGCTTTCCGCTGATGCGCTATATAGACATTCAGGACAGCGAGGACGTGTTGCGGGCAATCCGCATGACCGATAGCGACATGCCGCTCGACATCGTCCTGCACACGCCCGGCGGGCTGGTGCTGGCGGCCTTGCAGATCGCCCGCGCGGTCGAGGCGCACAAGGGCAAGGTCACGGTCTTCGTGCCGCATCACGCGATGTCTGGCGGCACACTCGTGGCGCTCGCGGCGGACGAGATCGTGATGTGCGACCATTCCGTCCTCGGACCCATAGACCCGCAGATCGGTCAGTTCCCCGCCGCCTCCATCGTGAAGGCGGTGGAGGCGAAGCCGGTCGCCGATCTGGATGACGAGACGCTGATCCTCGCCGATGTCGGCCGCAAGGCGCTGTCGCAGGTGATCTCGGCCGCGACGGAACTGCTCGCGGTCCGTTTGCCGCGCGACGAGGCGAAGGCATTGGCCGGGAAACTCGCCTCCGGCACCTGGACCCACGACTACCCGATCCCGGCGGCCGAGGCGAAGGCGCTGGGCCTGCCGGTTTCGACCGACATGCCGGACGAGGTGATGACGCTGATGACGCTCTACCCGCAGCCGGTGCGGCAATCGGGCGGGGTCGAATATCTGCCGATCCCGCGTGAACGGTCCGGCAAGACCCGCAACGGCTGACTGCCGTGCCCCCCCGGCCTCAGCGCTTGCGGAAACTGACGATCCAGCCGATGTCGTCGGCGTGATCCTCTCCCTCCGCAAGGCCGTAGATGCGGAAGGGTTCGGTGCGGAACGCCTCGATCCGGTCCTCGAGCGTCGCGAACTGGCCGGCGAAACCGCCGGCCTCGTAGACCGCGCTGTGCACGGTGACGGCGAAAACCGCCCCCGGTGCGGCAACCCTCAGAAGCTCATGGAAGGCGTCCGGCCCGACATGGCCATGGGTGAAGGTTCCCGCACTGATCACGCCGGAATAGACACTGTTTTCCATCGGCAGCACTGCGGTCAGGTCGGCCCGGATCGTCGCCCGGTAGACCCCCTTCGCCGCCGCGACCGCCAGCATGTCGGCGGAAATGTCCACCCCGTCGATAGGCGCGATACCCCGCCGCGCCAGCGCCTCGGCCACAAGTCCCGTTCCCGCGCCCACATCGAGAACCGGCCCCGCCCCGCCCAGGGCCGCGAAGGCCTCCGCCACGGTCTCGGGACTGCGGTAGACCATATCCGCCGCGAAGTCGCGGTCATAGCGCGCGGCCCAGTCGCGATAGTAGTCGACTGAGTCCTCGGGCGTCTTCAGCGCGTAGGCGCCTTCAAGGTCGTGTGTCTTCTCGCTCATCCCCGCATCCGGCCACGCCCGTCACGCGCCGTCAAGCCCGGCCTGGCGCGAAGCCCTTGCGCCGGGCGGGCCGAGCCGGAATAGTCGCCGCCATGACCGGCACACTCCTTTCCCTCGGCCACGGCTATTCCGCCGCCGCGCTCGCCCGCAGCCTCGGACCCGGCTGGCGGATCATCGGCACCACCCGCCGCGCCGAGAAGGCCGCGCGGTTGCGCGTGGAGGGTGTCGAGGCGCTGATCTGGCCGGGAGAGGACCTTGCCCCAGCCCTCGCGGCGGCGACGCATGTCCTCGCCTCGATCGCGCCGGACGAGGCGGGCGATCCACTGCTCGCCACCGACGCAAAGACCATTGCCGCCGCCGCGCCGCATCTGAAATGGGTGGGCTATCTCTCCACCACCGGCGTCTACGGCGATCACCAGGGCGGCTGGGTGGATGAGACGACGCCGCTCGCGCCCACCACCAGTCGCGGCCGCCGGCGGGTCCTGGCCGAGGGCCAGTGGCAGGCGCTGGCCGCGCGCTCCGGCCTGCCGCTCCATATCTTCCGCCTCGCCGGCATCTACGGTCCCGGCCGGGGCCCGTTCGAGAAGGTCCGCGACGGCACCGCCCGCCGGATCATCCGCGAGAACCAGTATTTCAGCCGCATCCATGTCGACGACATCGCCACCGTGCTCGCCGCCTCCATCGCCCGCCCCGATCCCGGCGCCATCTACAACGTCGCCGACGACGACCCCTCGCCGCCCGAGGACGTGCTGGCCGAAGCCGCGCGGCTTCTCGGCCTGCCGCTGCCGCCCGAAATCGCCTTCGAGGAGGCCGAGATGACCCCCCTCGCCCGCAGCTTCTACGCGGAATCGAAGCGGGTGCGGAACGACCGGATCAAGCGGGAACTGGGGGTGACGCTGGCTTATCCGGACTATCGGAGCGGCTTAAGGGCGCTCCTGAAGGTCAATCGTGAGCATCCACTTCAAGTCACGGGTAAGCACTGATGACTCTTTGTTACAACCGATTCTCTCGCGCTCGCCTTTATGGTTAGATCGGGCCATGCAGGCGTGGAGGCCAGAATGACGGTGGAGGAGTTGGTACGGCAAATTCTGGGCTCGAAACGAGTTGTCAGGGTTGAGTCCGAGTCCGACACAGATCGGGAAGGGAATGCAATCCTGCGGATTCGTGTCGTCTACAGTGAAGCAGACGGGCCCCTAGACGTCGATTCAATGCTGGACCTGCCCGGCGAAATACGGACGCGACTTTCTCACGACAATGACGTCGGATATCCAGTCATCAGCTACGTAGATTCTAGCGAGGCTCCCACACTTCATGCTGCTCAGTGAAGGCTTCGTAAAAACAGCGAAGGGACGTCTTTCTGGCGGCGTTCCTTTGACCGAGGCTGACCTTCGGCGATGCGTGAGTGATCTCTACTTCGCGCTTTTCCATGCGATCTGCGAAACCTTGGCATTTGTCATTAAGGGCGAGGAAGAATACGCAATCTCAAAGGAGGTGTGGGTACGTCTCTACCGCCTTCCTGACCATGCGACGGTAGCCAAGCAATGCGATGACGGACGGATCTCGGAACTAACAAAACCGATCCAGCAATTTGCAAGTCAGTTCAAATCGATGAAGGTTTTGCGGGAAGACGCCGACTACGACGGCTCGAAGCAGTTCGAGACTTCCGAAGTCCGAAAAATCCTTCAACTCGTCGAGACTGCAATTGCAAACTTCCAAGCGTGTGATGAACAACAGCGCCGGAAGTTCGCGTTTTTCGTGTCTTTAAAACGCCGCTGATTGCTCAGCTGCGCACCAGCTTTTCATACTCCGTCACGACCCGCTTCGCGAGATCGCCGACCTCGAACATGTAGTCCCCGATCTGCCCGACCGGCGTCACCTCGGCCGCCGTGCCGGTCAGCCAGCACTGCTCGAAGCCTTCCAGCTCTTCCGGCAGGATGTGCCGCTCGTGCACCTTGATCTGCATGTCCTTCAGCATCCCGATCACCGTCTGCCGGGTCAGGCCGTTGAGGAAGCAGTCGGCGAGCGGCGTGTGCACCTCGCCGTTCTTGACGAAGAAGATGTTGGCGCCGGTCGCTTCGGCGACATAGCCGCGATAGTCGAACATCATCGCGTCCGAACAGCCCTTCGCCTCGGCCGCGTGCTTCGACATGGTGCAGATCATGTAAAGGCCGGCCGCCTTCGCCTCCGAAGGGATCGTCTCGGGCGAGGGGCGCTTCCACTTCGCGATGTCGAGCTTGGCGCCCTTCATCTTCGCGTCGCCGTAATAGTTGCCCCATTCCCAGCCCGCGACCGCCATCCGGACCGGATTGCGCTTGGCCGAAACGCCCATGTCCTCGCCCGACCCGCGCCAGGCCACCGCTCGGACATAGGCGTCGGTCCAGCCGTTCGCCTTCAGCATCGCGTCCTTGGCGGCGTCGATTTCCTCGGCCGTGTAGGGGATCGGCATGTCGAGAAGCTCGCCCGAGCGCAGCAGGCGCCTGGAATGCTCGTGGCCCTTGAAGATCCTGCCGTTGTAGCAACGCTCGCCCTCGAAGACCGATGAGGCGTAGTGGAGCGCGTGGGTCAGGATATGGACCTTCGCGTCGCGCCACTCCACCAGCTTGCCGTCCATCCAGATCTTGCCGTCGCGATCATCGTAGGAACCCGCCATCATATCCTCCCCGGGCGCACCCGATTTGCAAAAATTGCGCAGGTTAAGTCCACTTCGGACATAATGTTGCGCGAAACCCGCGAATCGCTAACAGTTGAGGCTTGGAAAGTCAACATGGCTGACATAAAATCCGCGCCGAGGCGAACATGTAAAGAGGGACCGGAGGCATGGCCGCAGGCAGCCCGGGGGTGCAGAGTGGCGAAAGCCTGCTGTTCCTGACCGACGAACAGTTGCGCAAGGGGATCGAGGCGATGTTCTTCGCCTATCGCGCCTTCACGGCCGATCCCGACCGGATCCTCGAGAACTACGAATACGGCCGCGCCCACCATCGCGCCATCCATTTCATCAACCGTCAGCCGGGGCTGACGGTCAACACGCTTCTGACCCTGCTCGGCGTCACCAAGCAGTCGCTAAACCGGGTGCTGCGCACCCTGGTCGAGGACGGCCTCGTCGAGGCGCGCGTCGGCCGCGAGGACAAGCGCGAACGCAATCTCTTCCTCACCGAAAGGGGCGCGGCCCTGGAGCGCGAGCTCAGCGATGCCCAGCGCGCCCGGATGCGCGCCGCCTATCGCGCGGCGGGGCCGGCCGCCGTCGCGGGGTTCCGCCAGGTGCTCGAGGCGATGATGGACCCCGAGATCCATCGCCATTACCAGTCGATCAGGGACGGTGCGGCATGACGTTACAGCCCGAAATCCACCTTCTGATCGTCGATGACGACGAACGCATCCGTACGCTTTTGCAGAAGTTCCTCGTCCGGCAGGGCTTCTGGGTCAGCGCCGCCCGCGACGCAGCCCATGCGCGGCGATTGCTTGAAGGGCTCGAATTCGACCTCATCGTGATGGACGTGATGATGCCGGGCGAGGACGGGGTCAGCCTGACCCGCGACTTGCGGACCCGGATGACGACGCCGATCCTGCTCCTGACCGCGAAGGGAGAGACCGCCGACCGCATCGCCGGGCTCGAGGCCGGGGCCGACGACTACCTCGCCAAGCCGTTCGAGCCGAAGGAGCTTCTGCTCAGGATCAACGCGATCCTGCGCCGCACCCCGGCGACGGTGGAACCGAAGCTGCCGAAGATCCTGAACATGGGCGCGGTGCGCTACGATGTCGACCGGGGCGAGATGTGGCGCGGCACCGAACTCGTGCGCCTCACGGCGACCGAGGCCGCGCTGATGCGGATCTTCGCGGCCAGACCCGGAGAGCCGGTGGGCCGCAGCCAGCTTGTCGAGGATCTCGGCCGTGGCTCGGGGCGCAGCGATGCGCAGGAACGCGCCGTCGACGTGCAGATCACCCGCCTCCGCCGCAAGTTCGAGAGCGACCCGAAGCAGCCGCGCTACCTCCAGACGGTGCGCGGCGCGGGCTACATGCTCGCGCCGGAATAAAGCGTTTCCGCCCGGCAACCCAAGGGCCCGCCGGGCGGGAGAAACATCTCAACCGTGGCCGGCGAGCACTGCGATCCGCACCGCCTCGGCATCGGCCGCCACCGCCGCCGGTGCCGTCCCGGTGCTGCCGGGCAGGATCGCCGCGACGCCGAGCGCCATTGCCGATATGCCCGCGCCAAGCAACGGTGTTTTTTCGTTACCGTCATTCCGCTCTCCGAACAGCCAATCATGCCCCGCTTTTTCTTCGGAGACCGACACATTCGCGGATTGATATTCAGCAATGTCGCAGGATAATTTCCCGGTCTTGCCAGCCGCCGCAATCCGGCCCAAGGTCCGACGATGACAACGCTTTTCCTCACGCATCCCGCCGCGCTGCAGCATGTGACGCCCTCCGGCCACCCTGAGCGGGTGGAGCGGCTGGAGGCGATCTATGCGGCCCTCCGTCACGGCGATTTTTCCGCCCTCGACCGCCGCACCGCGCCCCAGGCCGACGCGGCCGAGGTTCTGCGCGGCCACAGCGCCGCCTATCTCGCCGAGATCAGCCACACCCGGCCCGAGGCCGGCTGGAGCCAGCTCGACCCCGACACCTTCATGTCGCCCGGCTCGTGGGAGGCCGCCCTGCGCGCCATCGGCGGGGTCGAGGCCGCCGTCGACGCGGTTCTGGCCGGCGAGGCGAAGAACGCCTTCGTCGCCATGCGCCCGCCCGGCCATCATGCCGAACGTGGCCGGTCGATGGGCTTTTGCCTCTTCGGCACCGTCGCCATCGCCGCGAAACACGCGCTCGACCATCACGGGCTCGCCCGCGTCGCGGTGCTCGATTTCGACGTCCATCACGGCAACGGCACCCAGGACATCCTCTGGGACGAGGCCCGCGCGATGTTCGTCTCCTCGCAGCAGATGCCGCTCTGGCCCGGCACCGGGACGGCGGACGAGACCGGCGCGCACGGCCAGATCGTCAACCTGCCGCTTGCGCCGGGATCGGGCGGGGCCGAGATGCGCGCGGCCTGGGAAGGCGCGCTGGCCCGCGTCGCCGGTTTCCGGCCCGAACTGATCCTCGTCTCCGCCGGCTTCGACGCCCATCGCGACGACCCCCTGGCCAACCTCAACTGGACCGAGGCGGACTTCGCCTGGATCACCCACGCGATCTCGGACCTCGCCGACGAGACCTGCGGCGGCCGGGTGGTCTCCGCCCTCGAAGGCGGCTATGATCTCGACGCGCTGGCGGCCTCGGTCGCCACGCATATAAGGGTGCTGATGGAGCGGGGCGAATGAACGATATTGCCAAGATGACATTCGAGGACGCCATGAAGGCGCTGGAGGGGGTCGTGCGCGATCTCGAATCCGGCAATGTCGCCCTCGAACAGTCGATCGCGCTCTACGAACGCGGCGCGGCGCTCAAGGCGCATTGCGAGAAGAAGCTGAAGGAGGCCGAGGAGAAGGTCGCCAAGATCACCCTCGGCCCCGACGGCGCGCCCACCGGCACGGTTCCGGTCGAAGGTCTCTAGTGTTTCACGGACGGTTGAAGGCGGCGCAGGACGGCGTCCAGGCGGCGCTCGACGGGGTCCTTGCCGCGCGCGCCGAGGTGCCTGTCATCCACGCCATGCGCTACGCGCTGAAGGGCGGCAAGCGGCTCCGCGCCTTTCTGGTGCTGGAAAGTGCGGCCCTGCACGGGATCGGCGCGGAGCGGGCGATGCCGGCGGCGGCGGCGGTGGAGGCGTTGCACGCCTATTCGCTCGTCCATGACGACCTGCCGGCGATGGACGACGACGACCTTCGGCGCGGCCAGCCGACGCTCCACGTGAAATGGGACGAGGCGACCGCGATCCTCGCCGGCGACGCGCTCCAGACCCTCGCGTTCGAGCTTCTGACCGACCCCGCGCTCGGCCCCGCCGAAAACCGCATCGCCCTTGTCCGCGCCCTCAGCCTCGCCTCCGGCGCCGAGGGCATGGTCCTCGGCCAGGCGCTCGACATCGCGGCGGAAACCGCGCCGCGCCCGCTGACGCTCGACGAGATCACCGCCCTTCAGGCGGGCAAGACCGGCGCCCTCTTCGCCTTCGCCGCCACCTCCGGCGCGATCCTCGCCGGCGCCAACCCCGCGCCGCTCGCGGCTTACGCGAAGGCGCTCGGCCTCGCCTTCCAGATCGCCGACGATCTCCTCGACGTGGAAGGCGACCCCGAAAAGGCTGGCAAGAAGCTTGGCAAGGACCAGGCCGCCGGCAAGGCCACCTTCGTCTCGCTCCTCGGCCTCGATGCCGCCAAAACCCGCGCCCGCGACCTTGTGGCCGAAGCCGAAGCGGCGCTTTTGCCCTATGGTGCGGCGGCGGAACACTTGAGAGACGTCGCGCGTTTCGTTATTGCGCGTGAGATGTAAGGGCCGCAGGCCCCGTACCGAAAGCCGGTGATGATCGACAGACCGAAGACCCCGACGCTGGACCGCGTGACCGTGCCGGCCGACATCAAGGCGCTGACGGACCGCGAGCTGCGTCTGCTGGCGGACGAGGTCCGGGCCGAAACCATCTCCGCCGTCTCGGTCACCGGCGGCCATCTCGGCGCCGGCCTCGGCGTGGTCGAGCTGACCGTGGCGCTCCACGCCGTCTTCGACGCGCCGCGCGACAAGATCATCTGGGATGTCGGCCACCAGTGCTATCCGCACAAGATCCTCACCGGCCGCCGCGACCGCATCCGGACCTTGCGGATGAAGGGCGGCCTTTCGGGCTTCACCAAACGGTCGGAAAGCCCCTACGATCCCTTCGGCGCCGCCCATTCCTCCACCTCGATCTCGGCTGCCCTCGGCTTCGCCGTCGCCCGCGACCTCGGCGGCGATGCGGGCGACGCCGTCGCGGTGATCGGCGACGGCGCCATGTCCGCCGGCATGGCCTACGAGGCTCTGAACAACGCGGGCCACCTGAAGAAACGGCTCTTCGTCATCCTCAACGACAACGAGATGTCGATCGCGCCCCCGGTCGGCGCGATGTCGGCCTATCTCTCGCGGCTCTATGCCGGCGCGCCCTTCCAGGAATTCAAGGCCGCCGCCAAGGGCGCGGTCAGCCTCCTGCCCGAACCCTTCCAGGAAGGCGCGCGACGGGCCAAGGAACTCCTGAAAGGCATGACCGTCGGCGGCACCTTGTTCGAGGAACTCGGCTTCACCTATGTCGGCCCGATCGACGGCCACGACCTCGATCAGCTCCTCCCCGTGCTCCGCACCGCGCATGACCGCGCGACCGGGCCGATGCTGATCCATGTGCTGACCCGGAAGGGCAAGGGCTACGCGCCGGCCGAACGGGCCGCCGACAGGGGCCACGCGACGGCCAAGTTCGACGTCGTGACCGGCGAGCAGAAGAAGGCACCGTCGAACGCGCCTTCCTACACCAAGGTCTTCGCCCAAAGCCTGATCCGCGAGGCGGAGGCCGACGACCGGATCGTCGCGATCACCGCCGCCATGCCCGACGGCACCGGCCTCAACCTCTTCGCCGAACGCTTTCCGCGGCGCTGCTTCGATGTCGGCATCGCCGAACAGCACGCGGTGACCTTCTCGGCCGGGCTCGCGGCGGCGGGCCTCAAACCCTTCTGCGCGCTCTACTCGACCTTCCTCCAGCGTGGCTACGACCAGGTCGTCCACGACGTGGCGATCCAGCGCCTGCCGGTGCGTTTCGCCATCGACCGCGCCGGCCTCGTCGGTGCTGACGGCGCCACCCATGCCGGCGCCTTCGACGTGGCCTTCCTCGGCAACCTCCCCGGCATGGTGGTCATGGCGGCGGCGGACGAGGCGGAGCTTGTCCACATGGTCGCCACGGCGGCGGCCATCGACGACCGTCCGTCGGCCTTCCGCTACCCGCGCGGCGAGGGCGTCGGCGTCGAGATGCCGGAACGAGGGGCACCGCTCGAGATCGGCAAGGGCCGCATCGTCGCGGAAGGTGGCCGCGTCGCGATCCTGTCGTTCGGCACCCGGCTATCGGAGGTTCTGAAAGCCCGCGAAAGCCTTGCCCAACGCGGCCTCGCCCCCACAGTGGCCGATGCCCGCTTCGCCAAGCCGCTCGACCGCGACCTGATCCTGCAACTCGTGGCCCACCACGAAGCGCTGATCACCATCGAGGAAGGCGCCATCGGCGGCTTCGGCAGCCACGTCGCCCAGCTTCTGGCCGAGCAAGGCATCTTCGACCGCGGCTACAGGTTCCGCTCGATGGTCCTGCCCGATACCTTCATCGACCAGTCCTCCCCCGAGGACATGTATGCCAGCGCCGGCATGAACGCGGCCGAGATCGAGGCAAAGGTGCTCGACACCCTCGGCGTGGCGCGGATCGGCGAAAAGCGGGCCTGAAACCGGCCCGCCCCGGAAGGCTCAGGCGGTCTTGCCGCGCTCGATCCGGGTGAATTCGCGCAGCCGTGCGGCGTCGTCGCGCTTCACCGGGCGCTCGTGCACGGCCTTCGTCGCGGGATGGCTGCCTTCCTCTCCATGGGCCTTCTCGACCTCGACGAAATGCTTCAGACGGCCCCCATCGGACTTGGCGTTGCGGTCGGCGGCTTGGCGGCTCATTCCTATTCTCCTTCGGTCTCGTCTGCCCCATCGCGGGACAACCACAGGATGCGGCCGAATCGGCCCCCTTGGCCAGCCCCCTTTCCGTCGCAGGGTGAATCAGGCTCTATCCCGCCAGAATCCGGGTGGCCCAGCGCGCGGCGTCGGCGACCGCCGGGTCAGGGTCGCCGGCCAGCCCCCCGGCGACCGGACGCAGGCCCGCATCGCCGGAATTGCCGATCGCATAAAGGACGTTGCGGACGAACCGGTCCCGCCCGATCCGCCTGATCGGAGAGCCGGAGAACCGCGCCCGGAACCCGGCATCATCCAGACCCGCGAGCTCCGCCAAAGGCGGCGCGCCGACCCGCGCGGCATAGCCCGCCTCGCGCGCCGACTGCGCGAACTTGTTCCACGGACAGACCGCGAGGCAATCGTCGCAGCCATAGATGCGGTTGCCCATCAGGCCCCGCAACTCCTCCGCGACCGGCCCCTTGTGCTCGATCGTGAGGTAGGAGATGCAGCGCCGCGCGTCGAGCTGATAGGGTGCCGGAAACGCCTGCGTCGGACAGATGTCGAGGCAGGCCCGGCACGACCCGCAATGATCGACCTCGCCCGCGTCCTTCGGCAGGTCGAGCGTGGTGAAGATCGCGCCGAGAAAGAACCAGCTCCCCAGTTCCCGGCTCACCAGGTTGGTGTGCTTGCCCTGCCAGCCGATCCCGGCAGCGGCCGCAAGCGGCTTCTCCATCACCGGCGCGGTATCGACGAATACCTTGATTTCGGGCGAAACAGAGCCTTTTCCGGCCTCCTCGATCAACCACCGCCCGACCCGCTTCAGCCGCTTCTTCACGAGGTCGTGGTAGTCCCTGCCCTGCGCGTAGCACGACACCGCCGCCCGGTCCCGGCACCCCAGCACCGCGAGCGGATCGGCCTCCGGCGTATAGACCTCGGCCAGCATGACGACCGTCCGCGCCTCGGGCCAGAGCGCGTCCGGACGCCCGCGCCAGCCCATCCGCTCCGCCATCCAGCCCATCTGGCCATGGCGCCCCGCCGCGACGAAGGCGGCAAGCCGGCCCGCCGCCTCGGGGATCGCCGACGGCGCGCAGAAGCCTACCGCCGAAAACCCCTCCGCCAGCGCCCGCTCCTTCAGACGGTCCCGGAATGCCAGACGATCCAATCCTGCTGCCTTCCACTTGGGGAAAATATCCCGGGGGTCCGGGGGCAGCGCCCCCGGCCTCGACCTCAGAAATCCAGATCCGCGTAATGCGCCGGCGGCGGGAAGCCCGGCACCTGATCGGCGAGCAGCGACCGGAACGACGGCCGCGACTTGATCTTCTGATACCAGTCCTTGACGTTCTGGCTGCGGTTCCAGTCCACGTCCGAGATGTAGTCGAGGCAGGAAAGATGCGCGGCCGCGGCGAAATCCGCCAGCGTCATCTCGTTGCCCGCCAGCCAGCGGCGCTGGTCGAGAAGCCAGCTCAGATAGTCGAGATGATACTTGATCCGGTTCGCCCCGGACTTCACGTTCTTCGAATCCGGATACCCTTGGCCGGTGATCTTCTTGTTGACCCGCTCATAGAGCAGCTTCGAGGTCACCTCGTCATGGAACTTGTCGTCGAACCAGGCGCAGATCCGGCGCACCTCGTAGCGGCCCTCGGGATCCCTCGGCATCAGCCGCGGTTCGGGCACCGTCTCGTCGAGATATTCGCAGATCGCCTGGCTTTCGGTCATGACCTTGCCGTTCAGCCGGATCACCGGGATCTTGCCGGCCGGGTTGCGGCGCAGGAAGTCCGGCCCCTGCTCCCAGTAGCGCTCCTCGACCAGCTCCACCTCGATCCGCTTTTCCGCCAGCGTCAGGCGGACCTTGCGGCAGAAGGGAGAGAGCGGAACGTGATACAGTCGGGTCATGGGCAAGGGGCTCTGGACGGGATCGCCTTCCCTGATAGCGGCGCGGGCCATCGGGTTCAATCCTCGAAACAGGCGGAACGGCCATCGGCGCGGATCGTCGCCGCCCCTTCGGCGATCTGGGCCGCGCGCTTGCGCAGGAAGCCGGAGGGCCGCGCCGGGTTGCGGCCCTTCGGATCGGGCAGGACGGCGGCGATCAGCGCCGCCTGGGCGGGGCGAAGCCCGGCGGCCGAAGTGCCGAAATAGGTCTCTGCCGCCGCCTCGACACCGAAGATGCCCTTCCCGGTCTCGGCCACGTTCAGATAGACCTCGACGATCCGCCGCTTGGTCCAGACAAGCTCCACCACCGGCGTCATCAGCGCCTCCAGCGCCTTCCTCGGCCAACTCCGCCCCTGCCAGAGAAAGACGTTCTTCACCACCTGCTGGCTCAGCGTCGAGGCGCCGCGTCCCGCCCCTTCGTCCAGCGCCGCCCGGATCGCGCGGATGTCGAAGCCCCAGTGCAGGCAGAAATTCGCGTCCTCCGCCGCGACGACGGCCCGCGCCATCTCCGGCGCCATGTCCTCGAGATCGACCCAGTCGCGGGCGACGCCGCCCTGACGCCAGCTTTCGGCGATCATGTAGGGCGTCATCACCGGGTTCACCACGGTGAAGAGGAGGACGAAGAAGAGGAACGCCCCGACCACGCCCAAAGCCGCGCGCGCGCCCCGGCGCAAAAGGTCGCGCAAGGTCCATCCGGCCCGCTTCGGCGCCGGTTTCCGCTTCGGTTTCGACGCTGTTTTCCTGCCCCTCGCCATCGGCCGAGATGAACCATGCCCCGGACCCCGGGGTCAAGGCCTTCCCCGCCCGGTCAGGCGGCCAGCATCCGGGCTTCGTGCCCGGTGACCACGCGGCGGACCGCGCGGACGCTCTTGCGGTGCCGGGGCTTGACGATCTCGGGAAAGATGGCGCCGATCTCGGCGCGCAGGGCCCGGTCACGTTCCAGCAGCAGGCTGTCGGGGTGGAAGCTCTCGCTCGGCGCGCCCTCGGCGAAGACGATCTCATGCCGGTCGAAAAGAAGGTGAATGTATTCGACGCGGTCCATTGGCTGCCGCCCGACGCCCAGCTTCCCGAGAAGATGTTTGGCGGCGACGAGAACCTCGGCCTCGCCGAAGAAGAGCTCCGCCGCCCAGCCCGCGACCAGCATCCGGTGCTCCGGCGACACCAGAAGATCGCGGTCGTTGCCAAGGACCCCCCGCTCGATCCGGACCGGGGCGAAATCGCCGGTTCCGGCAACCATGCGCCGGCCGATCCAGCGCAGGACTTGCGGACCCCGGTCCAGCGTCTCGACGAGGTCGCCGGGCTTCAGCGTCTCGATCCGGACCTCTCCGCCAGGCACGCGGATCCGGGCGCCCTTGGTAAAACACGCAGGGCCAAGCTGACCGACCAGCAGCGGGCCCTGCCCGCTCACCCAAGTCGTCGAGACGAAGGTGCCGTTCTCCAGAACCTGGCCATCCGTCGGCGTGAATACGCGCTGCCCGTCCGAGAGGTAGAAGGTCGTCCCCGTATAGGTGATCGTATTGCCGTTGGTATCGAGAATGGTGACCGTGTCCCCCGGCCAGGACGAGATGATGTCCACCCCGGCGACGCTGTCGCCGTTGAACCTGTCGAGATCCCCGTCGTTATTGGCATCGTTCAGCGTATAGAGAGAAAACGTGATCGCCTGGCCGACCGTGGGCGGGTTCGCGGGATCGAGATTGTAGAACTGGTCCGAATATGTCGCCAACTTGATTCCTCTCCGATGTGGAAGATCGCTTTCGCAACTCTTCAACAGAATATGGGAAAAGTTATGACGACAACTGGACCAAGGCGGGAACCGTGCCGCTGCGGCCACGGTCGGACCGCGGGACGGCCGGGCGGTCCCGGCCGTCCCGCGACGGAAAAACAGGGTCTATTCCGCCGGAACCGCCTCGGAATCCGCGCTCAGCGGATGGGCCAGATGGACCAGCATTTCTTTCGGACAGATTTGCAGAAAATTCGTCCGTTCCGCCGCCCAGTGCTGGAGGATCCCCTTCGCCTTGAGGCTCCCGGTCTCGGCCGCGTGCCGCTCCACCAGCGCTTTCAGCTCGGCCTCCCAATGCGGATGGCTGACCGCGCAGGTGACGAGCGTCTCGAGGTTCATCAACTCCTCGGCCGTGCCGTCGGGGTCGTAGACATAGGCCATGCCCCCGGTCATGCCGGCGCCGAAGTTGGCGCCGATCCGGCCGAGGATCACCGCGACACCGCCGGTCATGTATTCGCAGCCGTTCGAGCCGCAGCCCTCGATCACCACCTTGGCGCCCGAATTCCTGACCGCGAACCGCTCGCCCGCGCGGCCGGCGGCGAAGAGATGCCCGTCGGTCGCGCCGTAAAGCACGGTATTGCCGATGATCGTGTTCTCGGATGCCATGAGCGGCGACACCATCGGCGGGCGCACGACGATCGTGCCGCCCGACAGGCCCTTGCCGACATAGTCGTTGGCATCGCCCGACACTTCCAGCTTCAGCCCCGGCGCCGCGAAGGCGCCGAGCGACTGGCCGCACGACCCTGTCAGCTTCACCGTCAGGTGGTCCGGCTGCAATGCGTTGCGCATGCCGAAGTTCTTCACGATCAGCGAAGAGGCCCGCGTCCCGATGGTCCGGTGGGTGTTGCGGACCGCATAGGACAGCTGCATCTTCTCGCCTTCCTCGAAGAACCGCGCGCCGTCGCGGATGATCTCCGCGTCGAGCGTGTCCGGCACCGCGTTTCGCGGCTTCGACCGGTCGTAGACGATCCGCTCCGCGCCATCGACCGTGATGAGCAACGGGTTGAGGTCGAGGTCGTCGAGATGCGCCGACCCCCGGCTCACCTGGCTCAGAAGATCGGCGCGGCCGATCACCTCGTCGAGGCTCCGCGCCCCGATCTGGCTCAGGATCTCGCGCACTTCCTGGGCGTAAAAGCCGATCAGGTTCACCACCTTCTCGGCAGAGCCGGTGAACTTCTTGCGCAGCTCCTCGTTCTGGGTGCAGACGCCGACCGGGCAGGTGTTCGACTGGCACTGACGCACCATGATGCAGCCCATCGCGATGAGGGCGGCGGTGCCGATGCCGTATTCCTCGGCCCCCATCATCGCCGCTATGACGATATCGCGCCCGGTCCGCAGGCCCCCGTCGGTGCGCAGCGTGATCCGGTCGCGCAACTTGTTCATCGCCAGCACCTGATGCGCCTCGGTCAGGCCCATCTCCCACGGCAGGCCGGCATACTTGATCGAGGTCGCGGGCGACGCGCCGGTGCCGCCGTTGTGACCCGAGATCAGGATCACATCGGCCTTGGCCTTCGCCACGCCCGCCGCGATGGTCCCGACGCCGGACGACGCCACCAGCTTCACCGTCACCTTGGCGCGCGGGTTGATCTGCTTGAGGTCATAGATCAACTGCGCGAGGTCCTCGATCGAATAGATGTCGTGGTGCGGCGGCGGCGAGATCAGCGTCACACCCG
>WOYI010873869.1_pt1 | contig 17061 bp, 19 predicted proteins | sample 6423411 | NCBI WGS metagenome assembly WOYI01 (sample SAMN13441803, study PRJNA592873) | oil field metagenome | biome: oil field; feature: oil-well bore; material: oil-contaminated soil; isolation source: oil-contaminated soil from oil-well borehole | place: Germany: Wietze | collected 2016-10-18 ...
TCACGTATAGGGGACTTGCACCCCATAAGTTCACGCCCATGCCGGGCGTACACAAATCAATACAGCGGACTCGCTACGCTCCCCGCTGATTTTGTCGTTAGGCTTTTAAATGCAAAACAGGAGAACAGTATGGATAAGTGTATGTTTAAAAGGCATATAAAAACGATAATTGGATCAATTTTGCTTGTTTTACTGTGCTGCATTACATCAATAGAAGCAAAAACCTTTAAAGTCGCAAGCTATAACGTGGAAAACCTTTTTGATCTTAGCATGGAGGGAACGGAATACCCGGAGTATATTCCGAATACCGGCTATGGCTGGACTAAGGATATTGCAAATATTAAATACACCAATATTGCCAGAGTGATAAAGGATCTGGGGGGTGATGTTGTCGCTTTGCAGGAAGTCGAGTCGAAAAAAGCCCTTATCACTCTACGTGACAGGCTGAAAGACTTTGGTGTAAACTACCCTTATCTTGAAATTGCGGACTCCAGTGGCACACCAGTGAAGTGCGCTGTTCTGTCTAAGTTTCCAATTGTTGAGAAAGAAGAAATACAGGTTGATAATGAAGTTGCCAGAAATATTCTTAAAATAACTCTTGATGTCGATGGTAATCGTATCATCCTGTTTATCAATCACTGGAAATCGAAGCAAGGCCCTGAAAGCATGAGAATAGGTTACGCCAAAGCGCTCAGGAGAGAGATTGACAAACTAAAAAAAAATATCGACTTTATACTGATAGGTGATTTTAATTCGAACTACAATGAATACAAAACCTTTCGAAATTCTGGCAGACTAAACGATACTAATGGTATTACAGGAATCAATCATATCTTAAAGACTATCAAAGATTCGGAAATGGTCAATGAAAAGATACTGACAAAGCAGGCCGCGAATGAATATCTGTATAATTTATGGCTTGAAGTCAGTAAAACCAGACGTTGGTCTTACAATTTTTTCGGAGAGAAGGGTAACCCGGACAATATTATCGTATCCAAAGGACTTTATGATGATAAGGGGATTTCCTATATTGATAATTCGTTTAATAAGTTCCAACCGGACTACCTGTTCAAGGGAAAGACCATCTATCGCTGGCAAATGGTCGAAAGTGGCCGGGGTAAGCATCTGGGCGAGGGGTACTCGGATCACCTGCCGATTTTCGCGTATTTTTCCACTGAACCCTTCCTCTTTAAAAACAACGATGCTGTTGCCAATGATATCGTTCCCCCAACGTTGGAAAAACCCAAATTTCCACAAGGCTTGCTTGATCTGAATACCGCTGGCAAAGAAGAGCTTATGTCTATCAATGGAATCGGTCCTGTTCTTTCAGCGCGAATCATAGCTGGACGTCCTTATAGAACCGTCGATGATTTGCTCAAGGTAAAAGGAATTGGCCCAAAAAAACTTGAAAATATTCGCTCTTATTTCGTCGCAGATAAAAAATAGGGGAATAGCATTGGCCTAAGTCATTCAAGCCGACCGGGAATAACCTTCGTGCAAAAAAGCAAATTCGCAAGGAAAAGGGGACAGATTTATTATTAGTAAAGACTAACCAGCTAATGCCGCGCACGGCTTTCAGCTAACGCACCGTTATAAATTCCCTTGCCATTTGCTACTCTTGTTCAATAAACAATATTCAGTTATACTTCCCCCATGTAAAAGAAAGCTGTGCTGGGATTAGGATCATTAGAGGGCTCATTAAAATAATTTCTGAAACCGTCAGCTACACTGGTTTTATTTAAATATAATCCGCTGACGTAATAATCGGCTCCAACTTTTACATCAACCGCAAAGGCCGAAACACTGAAGGCCATGATCAATCCGAGTGATAGCAAAAACAACCAAAATCTCTTCATTTCTCCCCTCCTTGATCAAAAGAAAGATAGAAAACGGGTATTTTTTAAAAGCCACTTCTAACAATTTCAAAAAGCATTTTACGAGCTACAGCTTCTGTAAACCACAGTCATAATGATATGTTGCAAAAGTACGATAGGCTAATTGCTTTTGTCAAGAAAAATATCCGGGGCGAATTGACTAACAAAACTTGTCCTTCACATTCTTTACTATTTCCTCGGAATCCTCTATTTGTGAAGTACAAAAGATAATCCTTGCTATTTAATAATAATACCTGTACAAGCCTCACCAGTGATCGCGATAGTTATTTGCCTCCCATCCTTTCTACGTCAGAAATTTCGGCAGGAAAATCCGGCTAATCGTAACCGAATCCAATTTTAGAGCCATGTATGCGGCCTGTTTTCAGGCTCCCAATCATGACACGCAGCGGTGTTTTATCAACAACCGCAACGACTAGACCTGGGTTCAAATGTCACAAATACTGAAAGAAAAAGGAAAAAAGAAAGAAATGAGTTTTGAGAAGTTTGAGTTACACGCGAAAATAATGGCCGGCGTGCAAGCGGCCGGCTATAAAGTACCAACACCAATCCAATTACAATCAATCCCGCCGATTATGGAAGGCCGCGATGTTATGGGGCTGGCCCAGACCGGAACGGGAAAAACAGCAGCTTTTGTGTTGCCGATTCTGCAACGTCTGATGCAGGGTTCGCGCGGTTATGTCCGCGCGTTGATTATTGCGCCGACACGAGAGTTAAGCGAGCAGACCCATAAAGCTATCGGGCAACTGGGACGCAGAACGAATGTGCGCAGCGCCTCCATTTATGGCGGCGTAAATATCAATGGTCAAATCAATAAGCTGCGAAATAATGTAGAGATCATTTCCGCCTGTCCGGGCCGTTTACTGGATCACATCAACCGCGGCACCGTGGATTTATCCAGGGTAGAAGTCCTGGTCCTCGATGAGGCAGATCACATGTTTGATATGGGCTTTTTGCCGGACATCAGAAAAATCGTGAAGCACCTTCCCGCAAAACGTCAGACATTGCTGTTTTCCGCGACTATGCCCGAGGACATCCGCTCACTCGCCAATGATTTATTAATAAATCCGGTGAACATTAAAATCGGTAACGCAGCACCGGTAGAGACGGTTACACATAAATTTTACCCGGTACAAATGGACACTAAAACAGCTCTGTTGAAAGATATTCTTGATAAAACAGAAATGGATTCCGTTCTTGTTTTTACAAGGACAAAATCGCGCGCCAAAAGCGTGGCTCTGCAACTGGACAAATCGGGATATAAAGTCACTTCGCTGCATGGAAATTTAACGCAGCAGAAACGCCAGCAATCTCTTGACGGATTCCGGGACGGCCGTTACGAAATAATGGTGGCAACCGATATAGCCGCCCGCGGCATTGATGTAACCAGAATTTCACATGTCATCAATTATGATATGCCGGAAACTACGGATGCCTACACTCACCGCATCGGCCGGACTGGACGCGCCGACAAAACGGGAGATGCCTTTACGTTTGTAACAGGAGAAGACCTTGGGCTTGCCCACTCTCTGAAAAAAGTGCTGGGAGAAAAGCTTGAGTACCAAAGCGTTGACGGATTAACTATCAGCATGCTTGTTGACAGAGTTCCTGCACGCCGTAACAGCAGAGGCAATGGTGGAAAACCAAATAATGGCAGGAAGCTTTTTTCTCCCAAATCGAAAATGAACAACAGACCCCAGCGGCGTTCTTTTGATTCTTCAAACCGTAGTCAGTGGGCACATTAAACAAAAGCGAGCGAATGCTGATTGCTCTTGTTCCTTATGAAACTAAGACTCTCCGAGGCTTGCCACGGAGAGTCTTAAATTATTGGTAGCAAAAATAATTTATTTTGCTTTGCCGCTGATTTCCAATATGCGTACACGAAGAATCAGAGTCTTTTCCAGAATTTCATTAGAAAAATCTTTTAATACGCTCCCATACTGACGCATAATACATTCGAAGGCTTCTTTTTTATCTTCCAAATTATCCAATATTTCCGCCGTACCTGTTCCTACGACGCTCTCGTATTTTGCGCCCCAGTCGCAAGCCCGTTGTGCTGTGACAATATCATGGAGGATATCAAATTCAAAACCTACGCGATTATTTCCTGCCTGTTGCCTTAAAGAACGTGTAACAGAAGACACCGTCAGGCTCGGCGGTTCGATATAAATCCCGGATGCCCTGATCAAAAACGCTTTGTTCGATTATTCCCGAATTAATTGCCGACTCACGCACTCCTTCAATCATAGCCGTGAACGTTTTTTTTGTGAATCCTTCCACAAGTTCAGGTTTACTGGAATCAACATAAATCATTCGCGGAGAAACATGAACCGGCTTGAATCCGGCTTGAGTCAACAGCGGGCACAACTCTCTTCCCATCATGGCGTTGCCGCCAGCACGCCGTTGCAGTTCAACCAGACACAGGATCGCTTTTTGCGCCGCCTCGCTTTTCGGATAAAAATAGGCCGAACCATGATCCCCTTCGATGACTGTAATCGTACCGCCTTCCCTCAAATAATCTTTCAATTCTTTCAGTGCCTTGACCGGGCGGGCGAGATGTTCCAGCACAAAACAAACAAAAATGTGATCAAAGGAGTTCTCCACATAGGGCAAATTAAAAATATCCGCCTGCTCAAAGAAAACATTAGTCAAGCCCGCCGCCGCCACTTTTTTTCTGGCTTCGGCAAGAGAGGTCTCGGATATATCGACAGAAGTAATCAAGGCATCAGGACTGTTTTTTGCCAGCGTAACCGTTTGCGCTCCAACGCCGCAACCGGCTTCTAAAACATGGCTTCCCGCCGGATAAAAAGTGTCTGGGTGCAGCAACTCAACCAGCGTAAAGGCCTGATCCTGCAATCTTGTATTTTCTCTCTGGTCATAACCGTGAACGTATGATTTTTTCATATTTATTTATCCGGAAAGACTTCATGCATCAATTTCAAAGATTTTTTCTTATCATTTTTATATAAAAAGAAACATATTACAGCAATTGACAAAGCGCCAATTGTATCAAATATGAGATCCGACATTGTATCCCGCAAGCCTATTCCCTGAAATGTTCTGCCTAGTTCTATCGTAGTTGCAGGCAAATTCCATGACTGCATATCCGTTCCGAAAATTACATCCATTGCAAACTCATAAATTTCAAAAATCACATCCATCGTTATGGAAAAAGTAAAGGCAAAAACCGCAACCAATAATGGACTTATATTCATACTATACCTGCCGTTAATCTTATATATGGCCAGAAATCCTATAAAGCCAAGAATTACTCCTGAAGCGGTATGCAATATCACATCCCACCAAAATACGTCATCGTACAGATTAAAAAGCACGCTTAAAAACATGGAGGCATAGATAAAAATTATTATAATGGTTTCCAGAATATCCGGGATATGTATGTTTTTGTTTTTTTCAAAATAATCATGTAAAAATGTAACCGCGAATGTTACAATTGCCCAGGTTGTTATCGTTATATTCCTATCCAGGATGTTCATCAAAGTGCTTCTCGTGGCAGGGCTATAATCAAATAAATGTATTATTATATAAGCAACATTAATTATCACCGAACAGATCAGCAAAAATCGAATCGTTAACAGTACATATTCATGAGTGCTTTGTTTATACTTTTTACCTTTTTTAATCACGACATGATCTCCGTTTCATTCATCCTTTTCCTGGTGTGATCGTAAGGCACACCTTCTTCGTGCAAAAATGTAAGGCAGTATTATTCGCTAGTCAAGGTAATTATTGCGTAAATTCATGATTATTGTAGAGTGGAGCTACAACCAGTAGAAGCTGAAAGCTAATATAATGAAGCGACCTCCCGCTCGTTATGGCGCATTCTCATCTTTTGAAAAAAGTGAGAATCAGAATAGCGGGATTGACAAACCAACTCATCAATTATATGAACTGACACCGGAAATAATTTAAAAGAAATTTATTATGCCTTTATATTTACAAATAATTCTGCTGGTTGCCGCTTTAATTGCCTTTGTTGTCCTTATTCTTTACATGGGTGGTTTAGCTGTACAGAAGACTTGCTTAAAAATAATCGCCGAACTGGAAGAAGCCAGAGCCTTTAAAGAAGCGAGGGCGATGAAAATTCAGGATGAACGGAAAAATATATTCCGCGTAGGCACCAAAAATATTCGCCCCAAAGCACTAAAGCTGCTGCTTGAAGATGGTCTGGTAATTAAAACAAACAACGGGAAATATTATCTGGACAAAGAAAAACTCGCCCAGGCCAAAGCTCAGTTAGATTCAACAAAGACAAAGTGAACGTTATCGGGCACATTCCCAAAATGCGCCGGTTCAATTATTTAATATTTATTGTGAAACTCCAATTACGAAGGCGAAGCTTAATTGGCAAGTTGTTATTTGAATTGTAACCATTGAGACAGGTTTTGTTTGATTCGATTTAGTCGAAGATTATCTATCTGGCCTATTGTACCCAAAAGGATATCGCCATTAACCACAGCCAGTCTGCTGATTCTTACCATAAAACAAATAGCTGATAACAAGAATAAATAAGTTCTGTAATTTTAGATTTTTCTGAAAGACGAACCAATACAGTAAAAATTCAATTGGGTTAAATAACATTTCTTCTCATGTTTAATTTAAGTATCAACCCTTTCCTCCTCTAAGAAGAAGAAAGACACAATCCAGTTAATCTTAACTTTTCAGCAAAAGCTAATACCGGCGATAATTGAAATGAAAACTTTTCTTGAACGAGGGCCGTCGAATTCGCAGAAAAATATCGATTGCCAGGTTCCTAAAACAATGCGGCCTTTCTCAATAATGACCAGTTCTGATGCACCGACTAACGACGCTTTAACGTGTGCCGCGGAATTTCCTTCCATGTGCCGGTAATTCGCATTCAGGGGAACCGCTTTGTCCAACGCCGCAAGAATATCGCGGGACACGTCCGGGTCGGCGTTTTCGTTAATTGTCACCGCAGCTGTGGTGTGTGGTGTATAAATCAGGCAAATACCGGATTCAATTTTATCTTCGCTGACTGCTTTCTGGACTTCCGCTGTAATGTCAATCATCTCAAAGCGGGAACGGGTCTGCACAGATATTTCTTTCATGGATGACTCGTCGTTGATTGAGCAGTTGTTTTGATAATTGCATAAATATCGTTGACGATTTGTTGGGAAATCACCAGCATGGCGTTACTTGCAGCCTGGCAATATCCCCGGGGAGACGATTCCTGCAATGGTTCTTCCCGAACATATTTTTTTTGAAACATCATTACTTTGCCGGTTTCTTTTTCCCGGGTGTCTTTCATGGAAATGGTGATACTGATAACCGCTGTTTTATTACTTTTATCAATACGCAGATAAAATTCCTCGATACCACCAGAAATGACAAATCGGCCTTCATCTCCTTCGGAACGGGAAAATATTGCACCGAAAAGGCCACTCCCTCTCATATCTCGCAAGAGACTATCGGCAATCATGTCCGCCGGATTTACCGCCCAGCGGGAGTAATTAAAAGAATCAAGGCTGTAAGCATCACTGCGAAAAATCATATTAGTAGAATTATAGGCAGCAGCAATGGAAAACCGGTTGAATTTGACGGATACCGCCAGCACGTCGAGATTTTTCCAGGATGGCGCTTCATAACTCAACAGATAATTTTCCACATTATATTGAGGCCGGCCGGAACCTGCACATCCGGTTATCAGGAATGATAAAACAACCAAGATAAAACAAAGGCTTTGTACTCCTTTCCCATAACTTTTAACCGTTATAAAAGGTCTCGTAATAGTGTTGTCATGCTGGGCACAATCGATGGGAATTATAGCTTGGTTAATACTGGATTCCCGCCTTCGCGAGAGGAATGACAAATGTAAATACAAATATTTAACGATTAGTAATAACTTTCTCATTGTTTATTCCTCTCGTTACTCCATGGCTTTTCTCGGCGGAGCCGGTTTAGAGAAAATGAGGTCCGACGGGTTTTTTGTCAAGCTTTCGGAAAGTTTTTGCAGATTTTCCGAAGTGATCCGCAAATGCTCTGAAGTGTCTTGCAGTTCATTGGTAATAACTTTTGCTTTTTTGTTGATATCTCCAAGTAAAATATCCGTTCGATCTGCTTTTTCCTGTAGTTTCAAAGCATCTATTTCTTTTTTTGCCTGACCGATCAATTTGCGGGCGTCATTTAAAGTAGCCATGGTTTCATTGGCAATCTGATCCACTTTACCCTCAGCAACCACCTTGTTAACTCTAGCCATCGTCTGATCCAGATTGCTGGAAGTGGATTCCAGATGATTCATTATATTGTTTATTCGCTTGCCTTTTACGAAGTCTTCTACCGCTCTGGACGTGTTTTTCAGCTGATCGGAAATATCTTTGATATCTATATTTTTTATGTTTTGCATAATGGCACCCGTATCGTCCAGAAAACGGCCGATTCCCGATCGGCGCGACGGAATAATTGGATAACTGGATTGAAAATTCATTTTCGGAGAGACAGACAAGTCGCCGGGGTTAAGTTGATCCAGCTCAATGAAAACAATCCCGGTAATGCCGGCTGTTTTAAGAGCGGCAACGGTTCGTTCTTGTAAATTGCCCTCCAGATCGATTTTCATAATTACTTCAATCAGGCGGTAGTCCGGCGCCACTTTAATACTCTGAACCTTGCCGATTTCGACACCCCGATATTTTATTGCCGAGTCAGCCTGAAGCCCCTGTACGGATTCATCAAAATAAGTCGCGTAGAGAGAGCCTTTCGTTAACATTCCAGACGCACCGATCCAGATGATAATCGCCGCACAAATCAGCGTGCCAATGATGACAAAAAGACCTATTGAAAATTTTGAGCTTTTAGCTGACATAAAACCTCTGTTCGTCAGAATCTGCGGGCGTCTGGCGCAGAAAGAAACTTTTTACCCGTGGATCTGTCGCCCGTTCTTTTAATTCCAGCGGCTTGCCTTCGGCAATAATACCTTTCGCTTCTTTATCCAACATTAACACTCTATGAGCTATTTTGTAAATAGATTCTAGTTCATGGGTCACGATGACCATAGTTGTTCCCAAAGCTTCTTCGGTTTTGATGATCAAATCGTCCAGCTCCGCGGCCGTAACCGGGTCAAGTCCGGCGGACAATTCGTCAAAAAAAAGCACGCGAGGGTCCAGTGCCATAGCCCGGGCTATGCCGGCTCTTTTTTTCATGCCGCCCGAAAGTTCGGACGGATGATGATTTTCGTAGCCTGTTAAATTAACCATGCCTAATTTCATTCTAATAATAGCATCGATAGTGGCCGGATCAAGATCTGTGTACTCCTGTAACGGCAGTTCGAGGTTTTCTCTAATTGTCATAGAACCAAACAGGGCACCGGATTGAAAAAGGACACCTATATTCTGTCTGTATTGGTTGAGTTCTTCTTCGTCGACACTGGTAATATCCATTCCTTGATACAGAACCTGCCCGGAATAAGGTTTTTGCAAACCAATCATGATTTTGAGCAGGGTCGATTTTCCGCAACCGCTGGCGCCGACAATGACCAGAACTTCGCCTTCATAAACCTGAAAGTTTACGCCTTCAAACACCACATTATTACCAAAACGCGCGGCCAAATCTTTGACAACAATAATTGGATTTTTTTCTTCGATATCCAAAATATGCTCCTTCACTCCTTCTATTACTTTATATAATAAAACATAATGGCAAAAATTGAATCGGCCACCACAATCATAAAAATAGCCACAACAACGGCAGAGGTAGTAAATTTACCGACATCCTGAGCGCCTGAACGCACTTGAAATCCTCTTTGGCAGCCAATTGCAGAAATCAATCCGGCAAAAACGGCCGCCTTAATTAAACTGGTTACAATATCGAATACCTGAATTGTTTTCATTGACTGAGTTACATATGTTTTTATCGTCAGATCAAGGCTGGTGATGCCGATTATCATACCGCCGACAACACCAAAAAGATCCGCATAAACAGTCAAAATCGGCACGACAATTACGGTCGCAATAACTTTCGGCATGGCCAGAAAGCGAATCGGTTCAAAACCCATTGTATGAAGTGCATCCACTTCTTCATTAACCATCATTGTGCCGATTTCCGCGGCATAAGCAGAACCGGAACGTCCCGCGACCAGAATCGCCGTCATAAGTGGTCCCAACTCTTTGATCATGGCAAAACTGACCAATGAGGGAACATAAATATTAGCGCCAACCATTTTGAATTGTAAAAAAGACATGAAGGCAATGATCAATCCAAGCAGAAGGCCTATCATGGCTACAATAGGCAGACCATCCACGCCTGCCCGATGGATGTAAAAAAGAACGTCTTTCCCCCGGAGTTCTTTAGGATGTCTGATAGTATAAAAAAACGCAACCAGTAATTCTCCAATAAACGTAATAAAATTGACAAAATCAGTCGCAAACTGCATTGAGGATTGCCCGATCTGCCATATAAAATCTCTGTGAGATTTCTTTGATTGAGGAGGTAACCCACGCCGTTCGACCAAGCGAAATATAAAACCATCTTGCGATTTTTCCGACTCGGAAGGTAATTTACGGCGCTCTATCAGATTATACATAAAACCATCTTGCGCCTTTTCAAACTTAAAAGGTAGACTTAGCAAGGCATCATCATGGATGACATTAAAAATTCCTTTAGATTTATTGTTCAAATTAATCAGTCGGCATTGGATGTTTTGGCTAGCCACTTCCTTCTCAATTTGAACAAAAGCCAAAGCCGCCGCACTGTCCAAATAACAGACTCCCGAGAAATCGATAGTTACAGATTTTAATTTTTGTTTAGAAATTTCACTTTTGATGTCGCTTCTGAATACCATCAGATTTTGCAGACTAAACTGACCGGAAAGATTAATGAAAAGATTCAAATCTTTCAGGGTGAAAGAAATGTTGTAATCCTCCGGACAATTTCCACGCATTTGTGTTGTCATTATTATTTATTTTCGTCTTGCAGTAAATATTTATCAGTTAAATATTTAAATTCAGGAAGTATTTAATCCCGTTGCCGGATACTTGTCAATGGAAATTCAAAAAATATAATCTCAGTCAATTTTTTATACTTCGTTCAACCGGCTTTAACATTATATCGAAGAATCGAGCTCAAAGAAGTTTTTAAAAGAATATCTCAAATCGAAACCTGTTGCATAACCACTATATAATTCAAATAGTTACAATAATATTTTTTTATTTTGATAATTTGGCACGGTCTTTTCATTATTACAAAGGCAAATAAATAAAATTAATTACCCCCAAGGAGGCAACAGATCATGAAAAAGACATTAGGAACATTGATGACAGTAGCAGCGGTTATTCTTTTAACCGCAACTTTCGGTTTTGCTGAATATGCGGCGGCAGGAGCCACCAATTTCCCGTACTTCCAGCTGGGCTGCTTAATCATCGGCGGACTGATTATGGTTTCTCTTAAACGCAAATACGAAAAAATGTATTTAGGCGAAGTTGTTACTATCTTTGCTCTGTACACAATTTTGATGGCGCTTTTCACCAATCCGGTGATTGAAACTGTAAAGACCATCGTCAGCTAAGAGGATTAGAGCAGGCACTAAATAAGGAAGGAGAAACGAACAATGTTAGCAACCCATAAATTTCACCAAGAGAAATTCAGCGGTTTTGGTTCGATCCTGATGTTATCGGCCTGGGGATTCACGATGGTGATAGCTTCTTTCCTGTTCCTTTATATTGGCCATTTACTTGACGGTGTTTTCGGAACTGCTCCGAACTTCATGCTGGGATTATTCTTCTTAGGTATCTTTCTTTGCATAATGAGACTCTATCAGGAAGCTTACGGAAAAAGAAATGATGTTTAACTTATGCAAGCAACATTAAAAACATGATCTTTAAAAGATAGCGCCCCCTCGATGCTTGGAAAGATTGAGGGGGTTCCTGATTTTACCTCCAATAACAAATCACACTGTAAAATCTCCATAGACAAACTAAAATTTTCCTTTATAATGTAATTGAATTTTTTATCGAAGTTAAGCAATCAAGCATTGTGCTCAGAAAATTGTTGCCTGTTATGGCAGGTTTTATGAGCATGGTTACAACAAAAATCAGCATTAAAACTTAGGAGAACAGTATATGATGAAGATGACTCGAAATGTTGCTATGTTAATTATTATATTTACCACTGCGTTCTTTGTTTTGGGATGCGCAGGGGGATCAAAAGAGTTGTTCAATGAAGATTATAAAAAAATGAGTAATGAAAACATCCTTCGCTATTATTACAGCCTCAACGACGAAATTGAACGTCAGGAAAAACAGTCCGGTCCTCAATTCGGTATCGGAATCGGCGGTTTTGGCGGCCATCACGGAGGAGTTGGAGGTGGCGCAGGCGTTACTACGGGTGGTTCGGGGTACACAGCTGATGATTTAAGAGCACGTAGAATTGATGTATTAATGGAATTAAAAAGAAGAGGATTAAATCCATAAAACGATAAAGACGTAAATCATAAACGAGCTTCCTGTCTGGAAGCCCGTTTATGACTGGTGCGCCCGAGAGGATTGACAACTATAAATTTATATTTATTTCTGAACTTGATAATTCGTCTAACTACAGAGAAATAGAACGAAGAAAAGAGGTGGCACTTGTTTTTTGTCGTTAGGTCTTAAGATTGCACATGACGTGACTGGTATGTCACGCAGTGTTATTGCTGAAGGACTTCGGAATATTGCCGGATTAAGTGAGTTGCCGGAGGGCCGTATTCGACGAGCAGGCGCAGGCAGAAAGGCTCTCGCAAAGATTAACGTGACGCTTCTTGAAGATTTGAAAACACTTATGGAAGGCAGTACGATGGGTAACCCGGAGACTCCTCTTTTGTGGACAACTCAAAGCCTTCGCACACTGGCTGCGGCACTCCAGGCCAAAGGTCATAAGATCGGCCATGTAACCGTTGGAACCCTTTTGGCCAATCAAGGCTATAGTTTACAGGGAAACCGCAAGACGTTAGAGGAAAATTCACACCCGGATCGTGACGAGCAGTTTCAGTTTATCGCGATGCGCGTAGCAGATAATCAGGCCCAAGGTCAACCAGTCATTTCCGTGACGCCGCTCCCTTGAACTACCGGGGTGAATCGGACAATTCCCCGCACGGAACTGCAATCCGTTAGATAAACAATTGTTACTGCGTACGGACACCCTACTTAATCAATTAAGGGCTGTTCAAAAGCTTGTCCCGTACTTGATACGGGATGTCCAGATGCAAGGCCCCCGAGCCCTGAGGAATGAGGTGTATATGTGAATACTCCGCAATGACGAAGGGCGAGCGCAACGCAGCAGATGGGCTTTTTTCAACAGCCCTCTCAATGTTTCAGGGCGTATTTCTTGAGCTTGTACCGCAACATCCTTTCCGATATTCCTAAAATTTCGGCGGCTTTTGTCTGATTATCCTGCGTCTTTTCCATTGCCTCTATAATTAATTTCTTTTCTAAATTATCAACCGAATCGCGTAAAGCGCCAGAGGCTTTCTTTTCGGAATCATCAACGGGTAGTATCGATTTGAATGGTAAATCCTCTGTCGTAATGTATTGATTGCGTGCGATTACTACTGCCCTTTCAATAATATTAACCAGTTCGCGAACGTTTCCCGGATAGTCGTATTTCAAAAGAACGTCACGTGCCTGTGCTGTTAGTCCCTGAATATTTTTCCCATTTTCAACGGCAAATTTATCAATAAAATGATTGATCAAAAGGCTTAAATCTTCTTTTCTTTCTCTCAATGGAGGCAGGGACATGGTCACAACTTTCAGACGGTAAAAGAGATCTTCGCGAAACGTTCCTTCTTTAACCTGCTCTTCCAAATCGCGATTGGTTGCGCTGATAATCCTGACATCAACCTGTAGATTAACATTGCTGCCCAGCCTTTGGAATTCACGCTCCTGCAAAAAACGCAAAAGTTTAACCTGTATGGTCGGAGTTAACTCTCCTATTTCGTCAAGAAAAAGCGTCCCGCCATCGGCTTCTTCAAATCTGCCAATACGGCGGGAAGACGCGCCGGTAAAAGAGCCTTTCTCGTGGCCGAATAATTCGCTCTCCAGTAAATTTTCATGCAGGGTCCCGCAATTGACGACAACTATTGATTTGTGCGCCCGGGGGCTCAATTGATGAATCAATCGTGCCAGTAATTCTTTCCCGGTTCCGCTTTCTCCCTGAATTAAAACGGATGCTTTGCTTGCGGCTACACGTCCCGCCAGATTAATCAGCTCAGCCATGCGCTGGCTCTTGAAGATAATTTTATCTGCGGTAATGCCGCGTTTGCTTAAATCTTCCTTTAAAAGCTTGTTTTCCTGAATCAGCTGTCTTCTTTCCGCTATCCTGTTGACCAGAATTATTAACTCATCCAGCTCGACAGGTTTTGTTATGTAATCAATTGCGCCTGCTTTCAGGGCTTCAACCGCCGTTTCGATTGTTCCGTAAGCGGTGATGATAATCACGTCTATTTCCGGATTGATGTGTTTTACTTCTTTGAGAACCTGTAGACCGTCCATTCCGGGCATCTTGTAGTCCAGAAGAATTAAATCAAAGTGACCGCCCCGGACTGTTTTAAGCGCTTTTTCTCCTTCTTCCGCTTCCATCACGGTATGGCCTTCGGAACGCAGAAAATCGCGCAGCATTTCTCTTTGGGATTGACCGTCATCGACAACAAGAATACTCAGCTTTTGCATGAATTTTTAGTCCTTATCTTTTGAGGGTGTTTCATTAAATCTTTCGCGAGGCAAAATAACTTCAAATATGGTTCCTTTACCTTTTCTGCTGATTACCTGTATATCTCCTCCATGACCGCGGATGATTTCAAAAGCCAAAGGTATACCTAATCCCACGCCCTTTTCTTTAGTTGTATATTCAGGACTGAAAATCTTTTCGATTTCTTCCGCTGTCATGCCGCAGCCGGTATCGGAAATTCTGGTGATAATATAATTCTTTCCATGCTTATCCACTGTAATGGTAATTCTACCTTCTGCCTCTGTTATCGATTCCATGGCATTTTTGATCAAGTTAAGAAATGCCTGCTGAAGCTTATTGACATCCATGGAAATCAAAGCCGGATTTTCCCGCCATGTTGTTTCAATGGTAATACCGCGGGTTGATGCTTCTTCGCGGATGAGGTTGACAATTTTTTGCAGCACTTCCGTGATGGAGAATTTAGAGAAATCCAGCCGGCGGCTTTTGGAAAAGGTCAGGAACTCTTCAATTGTTGAGTTGAGACGCTTGATTTCGTCTTTGATAACTCCGGAAAGATTTTGAAAATCAGCCTCCTTTTGGGGATCGGAAGGAACAAAATCACGTTTGAGCCTTTGCGCCGCTATGCTGATCGCGTTTAAAGGATTGCGAATTTCATGTGCCACTCCGGCGGCTAGTTGTCCCAAAGAAGAAAGCCTTTCCGCTTTTTCCAGATGTCTCTCCATTTCAACAATGCCGGCCAGATGCCGGTTCTGATCATGATAAAGCAGCCACATGGACAGTAGCGCGATTACGACAATCAAAAACATGAAAACGAAAATATGCTGACGGTTTTCGGCAATACTTTTATCCATAGAACTGCGGTTGATCCCGATTCTCACGATACCCACAATTTTTTTATCCACAAATAATGGCGCTACTACATCCAGGATTTTATGGTCATCAAAATTAACTTTCCTGCTGGCGATTTTTGCCCTGCCTGCTAAAATTTCTTCAAGTTTTAAATCGTTTTTACTTAAGCTTGGGGCAAACTGACCGGCGCTGCTGAGGAGTTTGGTTTGATCGTTGATAATTTGCATGTAGACAATGCCGTGGCCTTCACCTATTTTGTTCATGCCTTTTTCACCGGCGACTTTCAAACTCCAGTAAATTAGTCCGGCTTTATCCAGATTGATTACCACGGTACCACTGTTATCCTTGCGCCTTAAACCGACAAAACCTATTTTATGTTTTTCTCGTATTTTCTCTAATAGTTCCAAAGTCGTTAATTTTTTGCCATTCTTTACAAGATCGCCTGGATTCAACAAGTCTGTTTGTAAGGCGCCGCTTTGATGAACGGCATTGCCCTGAGCATTTAATAAACCGATGTAGAAAAAATTATTGTCAACAGCAAATTTATGCAGATAATCGTTGTTTATTTTGCCTTTTTTCCATTGATCATCAAGGGTTAAAGCCATTTTTGTTATTGCTTCGATTACCCATTTTTTGGAATAAGAAGCCTCGTCCTGGCTGGCATTTTTTATACTGGAAGCTTTTTTTTCAGGCGTGGCAATTATACTTTTTAAATTTTCTTCAGTTAAACGCTGCAGCACGCCAATAGTGCTCAGAGCCTGATCTTGCATAAATGCTATGAGATTGTTTTCACTTCGTCTGATTTCCAGAAATCCTGTAGTCAGAATCAAGACTACAAAAATAGCGCTGACAATAGCTACAGCTAAAGGCTGGAGAAAAGGATCATTGTAATTGTGAGCTTTGCGGCGAACAATCAAATCTTTTTTTCTAAAAAAAATCATTTTTACCCTGATAATCTTATTTTGTTAGTCACTTTAAGCTATTTAAGGAAAAAGTCAACGGCTAATCCCCCAATCCCCGACATTTTTGTCGAAAAAGTGGTGAACACTGCGATTTGCAATTAAATATTTGAATTTATTATGTTATTTAAAATAAGTAGGTATGTTTTCCGACATTTATTGCCGCCAACATAAAATGGTTATTCGTTACGATTGGCAATTTAATAAATTATTTATCAATAACATTAAGTGTTTGCTATGATAATGCCATTTATGGTACGATAAATGCTTTAAGTAATGGCAAGTTAGTTTATTGTCGACTATAAATAACGGGTATGATTAGCCGACAACAAAATAACCAAGAAGGTAAAACACCTTCTCTCTTCATTCCTCAGGGAGGCCCTAACCAAGCCTCCCTTTCCTTCTTCTCGATGCTGAGAATAGGGGGACATCCTATAATGTTCCCTATATCTTTCTCTCCAGGCGCGAAAGAAAATCCTCCCGGTCGGCATCGTCTCGAAATATTTGTCTGCGCTCGATCCCCCGGATCATGATGTGATGAAGGGCGGCGGGAGCGTCTAATCTCGCTGATCCAGGCATGAAAGGCCTCCTACATAAAAACATCTATCCTGTCACTTAATTATTTAAGGGCGTTATATCATCCCAGCATCAATGGGTAGGCTGCCAAG
>WOYI010997561.1_pt1 | contig 17041 bp, 13 predicted proteins | sample 6423411 | NCBI WGS metagenome assembly WOYI01 (sample SAMN13441803, study PRJNA592873) | oil field metagenome | biome: oil field; feature: oil-well bore; material: oil-contaminated soil; isolation source: oil-contaminated soil from oil-well borehole | place: Germany: Wietze | collected 2016-10-18 ...
CACACCATCTGCGCGTTCGGCGAGGCTGCGGCGTGGCCGGTGCAGGGCTTCCTGCACCATTTCTGGGACGAGTTCGAATACTTCGTGCGCAACGCTCGCTCCATGACGGACGACCAGCTTGCCGCCGCAAACCAGGGAGTCGCCGCCTGATGAGCGCGCAGCCAGTGCCCCCCGCCCCCGACCTGCTCAATATCGAGATCGACGGCAAGCCCACCCAGATCCGCAAGGGCGCCATGATCATCGAGGCGGCCGACGCCATCGGTGTGGCGATTCCGCGCTTCTGCTACCACCGCAAGCTGCCGATCGCCGCCAACTGCCGCATGTGCCTGGTCGACGTGGAAATGGGCGGCAAGCTGATGCCCAAGCCGCAGCCGGCGTGTGCTACTCCAGTAACGGAGGGCATGAAGGTGATGACGCGCTCGGAGAAGGCGCTGAAGTTCCAGAAGGACGTGATGGAGTTCCTGCTGATCAACCATCCGCTGGATTGCCCGATCTGCGACCAGGGCGGCGAGTGCGAGCTGCAGGACGTGTCGCTGGGCTACGGCCGCGGCGTGTCGCGTTATACCGAGCGCAAGCGCACCATCTCCGACGAGAACATCGGTCCGCTGGTCGCCACCGAGATGACCCGCTGCATCCAGTGCACCCGCTGCGTGCGCTTCACCAGCGAGATCGCCGGCACCTACGAGCTCGGCGGCATGAACCGTGGCGAGAACCTGCAGATCGGCACCTACATCGGCAAGACGATCGAGACCGAGCTGTCGGGCAACATCATCGATGTCTGCCCGGTCGGCGCGCTGACCAACAAGCCGTTCCAGTTCCAGGCCCGCGCCTGGGAGCTGATCGCCAAGCCGTCGATCGGCTACCACGACGCGCTCGGTTCCAACCTGTGGCTGCACACCCGCCGCGGCGAAGTGCTGCGCACGGTGCCGCGCGACAACGAATCGATCAACGAGTGCTGGCTGTCCGACCGTGATCGCTACAGCTATCAGGGTCTGTACGCCGCCGACCGCGCCAGCGCGCCGGAAGTGAAGCGCAACGGCCAGTGGCAGGCGACCACCTGGGAAGATGCCCTGACATTCGCCGCCGAGGCGCTGAAGCAGTTGCCTGGCAGCGAGCTGGGCGTGCTGGCCCATCCGGCCACCACCAGCGAGGAGGGTGATTTGCTGGTGCGCCTGGCACGCGGCCTGGGCAGTGCCCACGTCGACCACCGCCTGCGCCAGCTCGACTTCGCCGACGCCGCGGTGGCGACGGCGTTCGCCATGCCGGTGGCCGACGTGAGCAAGGTGCACGCGGCGCTGCTGGTCGGTTGCAACCTGCGCCACGAGATGCCGCTGCTCAACCATCGCCTGCATCAGGCGGTGAAGAAGGGCGCGAAGGTCTACACGGTCAACCCGGCTGCATTCGACTTCAACTACAGGCTGGCTGGCGAGGCCGTGGTCGCGCCGCACGCGATGGTCGATGCCTTGTTGTCGCTGGCCCATGCCGCCGTCGCGGCCGGTGCTGCGGCGCCGGCGGCGCTCGCCGATGCGATCCAGCATGCGTCCTCGGACCCGGGCGATGCCGATGCGCTGGCCGCACTCAAGAGCGGCAGCGCGGTGATCATGCTGGGTGAGCTGGCGGTGACCCATCCGCAGGCTTCCTGGCTGCGTGCCATCGCCCGCTTCATTGCCGACGTGACCGGCGCTGCCCTCAACGAACTGCCGGTGGGTGCCAATGCGATCGGCCTCGGCCGTGCCGGCGTGCTGCCGGGCAACGGTGGCCTCGACGTGCAGGCGATGCTGGCCAAACCGCGCAAGGGGTATGTGCTGTACGGCGTGGAGCCGCCGCACGACTTCGCCGACGGCGATGCCGCGCTCAAGGCACTGCTGGCTGCCCGCAGCGTGGTGGCGTTCGCCGCCTATGCGAGCCCGGCGCTGCGCGACGTGGCCGACGTGATCCTGCCGATCGCCCTGCTGCCGGAAGCGGAGGGCACGCTGGTGAACGTGGATGGCGTCGCCCAGCAGCAACTGGCCGGTGCCAAGGCGCCGGGCCAGGCGCGCCCGGGCTGGAAGGTGCTGCGCGCCCTCGGCGGCTTGATGCAGTTTGCCGGCTTCGAGTTCGACGACCTTGCCGGCCTGCGTGCGGGCATGGCCGAGCGTCCGCCCGCTGCGGCCACCGGCCTGGCGGCGCGCGCCGCTGCGGTGGGGCTGAGCCGAGTGGCCGACTGGCCGATCTATCGCGTCGATGCGGTGCTGCGCCGCGCCACCGCGTTGAATGCCCATCCGCTCAGCCGTGCGCCGGTGGTACGCATGAATGCGGACGAGGCCGCCCGCCAGGGCGTCGCCGATGGCGCTTCCGTGCGCGTGGGCAACGCCGTGCTGCCGGTGTCGATCGATGGCGGGGTGCCCGATGGCGCCGCGTGGATCGAGGCGGCCCACGATCTCACCGCGACGCTGCCGGCCTACGGCGCGTCCCTCACCCTGAGCAAGGCTTAAGCCCATGGGCGATCAGATCCTCAACCAGCTCGTCTGGCCGATCATCTACATCCTGTGCATCGCAGTGCCGCTGATCCTGGCGGTGGCCATGTTCGTGTACTGGGAGCGCAAGGTCATCGGCTGGATGCACGTGCGCATGGGGCCGAACAAGATCGGCCCGCTGGGCTTGCTGCAGGCCTTCGCCGACGTGGTCAAGCTGCTGCTCAAGGAAGTGATCCTGCCGACCAACGCCAACAAGTTCCTCTACTACCTGGCGCCGATGCTGGCGCTGGTGCCGGCGATGGCGGCATGGTCGGTGATCCCGTTCAGCGAGAAGATGGTGCTGGCCAACGTCAACGCGGGTGTGCTGTACCTGCTGGCGATGACCTCGCTGGGCGTGTACGGCATCATCCTGGCCGGCTGGGCCTCCAACTCGCGCTACGCACTGCTCGGCGCGATGCGCTCGGCCGCGCAGGTGATTTCCTACGAGCTGGCGATGGGCCTGTGCCTGGTGTGCGTGCTGGTGCTGGCCGGCTCGCTCAACCTGACCGACATCGTGCATGCGCAGTCCGGGCCGAAGGGCATCGGCGAGTGGTTCATGTGGCCACTGCTGCCGGTGTTCGTCATCTACTTCGTCTCCGGCGTGGCCGAGACCAACCGTGCGCCGTTCGACGTGGCCGAGGGCGAGTCGGAGATCGTCGCCGGCTTCCACGTGGAATACTCCGGCTCCGCCTTCGCGATCTTCTTCCTGGCCGAGTACGCCAACATGATCCTGGTGAGCTTCCTCGCCTCGATCCTGTTCATGGGCGGCTGGCTGAGCCCGCTGCAGGGCGTGATCACCGCCGATGTGTCGCCGTGGGTGAACTGGATCTGGACCGGCGGCTTCATCTGGCTGTTCATCAAGGCGTTCGTCTTTGCCTTCTTCTTTCTCTGGTTCCGTGCCAGCTTCCCACGCTACCGCTATGACCAGATCATGCGGCTGGGCTGGAAGGTGTTCATTCCCATCACCATCGTGTGGGTCCTCGTCGCCGGCTGCATGAAGTATTTCGGCTGGGTCACGGTGGGGGTCTTATGAGCGCCTGTCTCACTCAGCGTCTTCACAAGCACCCATCCCTCATCCGCACTGACGGGCCGGTTCTCCCCGGCGGAGAAAGGGGAGCCGGGCCGGGAGCGTTCCTATGAATCGCATTACCCACTATTTCAAGAGTCTGCTGCTCATCGAACTGCTCAAGGGCATGGGCCTGACCATGCGCTACCTGTTCAAGCCCAAGTACACGATGCGCTACCCGATGGAGCACATCCCCAAGTCGAACCGCTTCCGCGGCCTGCATGCGCTGCGCCGCTATCCGAACGGCGAGGAGCGCTGCATCGCCTGCAAGCTGTGCGAGGCGGTGTGCCCGGCGCTGGCGATCACCATCGACTCGGCGCCGCGCGCCAGCGACGGCCAGCGCCGCACCACGCGCTACGACATCGACCTGTTCAAGTGCATCTTCTGCGGCTTCTGCGAGGAGAGCTGCCCGGTCGATTCGATCGTGGAGACCTCGATCCACGAGTACCACTTCGAGCAGCGTGGCGAGAACGTGGTGACCAAGCCGCAGCTGCTCGCCATCGGCGATCGCTTCGAGGCCGACATTGCCGCCGCCCGCGCGCAAGACGCGGCCTACCGCTGAAGGCAGGGGACACTCATGATCAATCCACAGTTGTTCCAGCTCGTCTGCTTCTACGCCTTCGCGACCGTGACGGTGGCCTCGGCGCTGGCGGTGATCAGCCTGCGCAACTCGGTGCACGCCGTGCTCGCGCTGGTGCTCACCTTCTTCAGCTCGGCCTGCATCTGGCTGCTGGCCGAGGCCGAGTTCCTGGCCATCGCACTGATCGTCGTCTACGTGGGCGCGGTGATGGTGCTGTTCCTGTTCGTGGTGATGATGCTCGACATCGACCAGGAGAAGGTGCGCGAGGGCTTCGTCAAGTTCCTGCCGGTGGGCCTGATCGTGGCGCTGGTGATGCTTGGCGAGATGCTGGCGCTGATCGGCGTGCGCGCACTGCATGCCCGGGTGTTGGGCGAAAATCCGGCCACGGCGGCGGGCCTCTCCAACACCGCCTGGCTGGGCCACGCGCTGTACACCGATTACCTGTTGCCGTTCGAGATCGCCGCGCTGATCCTCACCGTGGGCGTGGTGGCGGCAGTTGCACTGACCCTGCGCCATCGCCGCGGCGTGCGCTACCAGACCGCAGGCCAGCAGGTGGCGGTGAAGGCGAGCGAGCGCGTTCGCCTGGTCGCGATGGCCGCCGACACGTCCTACGACCAACCGCCCGCCGAGGAGTCCAAGTAATGCTCACGCTCTCGCACTACATCGTGCTCGGCGCAGTGCTGTTCTGCATCTCCGTCGCCGGCCTGTTCATCAACCGCAAGAACGTCATCGTGTTGCTGATGGCGATCGAGTTGATGCTGCTGGCGGTGAACATGAACTTCGTGGCGTTCTCGCGCTTCCTCGGCGACGTGTCCGGCCAGGTATTCGTGTTCTTCATTCTCACCGTGGCGGCGGCGGAATCCGCCATCGGCCTGGCGATCCTGGTGCTGGTGTTCCGCAACCGCGGCACGATCAATGTCGCCGAAATCGACAGCATGAAGGGTTGATTGGATGGAACTCTCGACAGCAATCCTTCTCACGATTCCGCTGGCGCCGCTGGTCGGTTGCCTGCTGGCGGGTTTCCTCGGCAAGCAGATCGGCCGGGTCGGCGCGCACAGCGTCACCATTCTCGGCCTGCTGGTCGCCTGCGGCCTCTCGTTCTACGTGCTGTATCAGATCACCGCAGGCGGCGCCGCGGTCTACAACCACAACCTCTACACCTGGTTCGAGGTCGGCAAGTTCAGCGCGAACGTCGGCTTCTTGGTCGACCGCCTGACTGCCATGATGATGGTGGTGGTGACCTTTGTGTCGCTGCTGGTGCACGTGTACACCATCGGCTACATGGCCGATGACCCGGGCTACCAGCGTTTTTTCAGCTACATCTCGCTGTTCACCTTCTCGATGTTGATGCTCGTGATGAGCAACAACTTCCTGCAGCTGTTCTTCGGCTGGGAGGCGGTGGGCCTGGTGTCGTACCTGCTGATCGGCTTCTGGTACAAGCGCCCGACGGCGATCTTCGCCAACCTCAAGGCCTTCCTGGTCAATCGCGTGGGTGACTTCGGTTTCCTGCTGGGCATCGCCGCGGTGCTGTATTTCCTCGGCACCATGGATTACGCCACGGCGTTTGCCGGTGCGCCCTCGCTGATCGGCCGCACGCTGCAGATCAGCCAGGGGCACGCCTGGGATGCCGCCACGGTGATCTGCGTGCTGCTGTTCATTGGTGCGATGGGCAAGTCGGCCCAGATGCCGCTGCACGTGTGGCTACCCGATTCGATGGAGGGCCCGACGCCGATCTCGGCGCTGATCCACGCCGCGACCATGGTGACGGCGGGCATCTTCATGGTGGCGCGCATGTCGCCGCTGTACGAGCTGTCCAGCTCGGCGCTGAGCTTCGTGCTGGTCATCGGCGCCACCGGGGCGCTGTTCACCGGCCTGATCGGCATCGTGCAGAACGACATCAAGCGCGTGGTGGCGTATTCCACCTTGTCGCAGCTCGGCTACATGACCGTGGCACTGGGCGTGTCGGCCTATTCGGGCGCGGTGTTCCACCTGATGACCCACGCCTTCTTCAAGGCGCTGCTGTTCCTTGGCGCCGGCTCGGTGATCATCGCCATGCACCACGAGCAGGACATGCGCTACATGGGCGGCCTGCGCAAGTACATGCCAATCACCTGGATCACCATGTGGATCGGCGCGCTGGCCCTGTGCGGCGTGCCGTTCTTCGCCGGCTTCTACTCGAAGGACGCGATCATCGAGGCGGTCGGCGACTCACATCGCTGGGGCGCAAGCTACGCCTACTTCTGCGTGATGGCCGGTGCCTTCGTCACCGCGCTGTATACCTTCCGCCAGATGTATCTGACCTTCCACGGCAAGGAGCGCTTCACGGTCGTCGCCCATCACCGGCATGACCATCACGATGCGCACCATGACGATCATCACGACGACCATGGCCACCACGAGCCGGGCGTGCTCGAGCACGCACCGACCGAGTCGCCCTGGGTGGTCACCCTGCCGCTGGTGCTGCTGGCGATCCCGTCGCTGCTGATCGGGTTCCTCACCGTCGGTCCGATGCTGTTCGGCGGCTGGTTCGGGCAGGCCATCCATGTGGAGGAGGCCAACAACGTGCTCGGTGAGCTGGGCGGCGAGTTCCACGGCGCGCTGTCGATGGCGTTGCACGGGTTCAATCCGATGGGTCCGTTCGGTCTGGTGCTGCTGGCCTTCGCCATCCAGACCTACATCTACCTGTTCAACCCGGCAATGGCCGGCCGGATCAAGAGCGCGCTCAAGCCGCTGTGGATCGTGCTGGATCGCAAGTACTGGGTGGACGACGTCTACTTCGCGGTCTTCGCCCGTGGTGGCGTGAAGCTCGGTCGCCTGTTCTGGAAGGTGGGCGACGTCGCGGTAATCGACGGCGCCCTGGTCAACGGCTCGGCCGCCCTGGTGCAGAAGATCGCCGCTGCAATGCGCCGCCTGCAGTCGGGTTACCTCTACCACTACGCCTTCGCGATGGTTCTTGGCCTGATCCTGCTGCTCGGCGGGTTCTGGCTGGCCGGGCACTAAAGGGAATCCAGCTCCATGTTCAATCACCTGCTCAGCCTGTTGATCTGGCTTCCCGTCGCTGGTGCCGTGCCGGTGCTGCTGGCCGGTTCCGGTCGACCGGGCCTGGCCCGCTGGCTCGCCCTGCTGGTCGCCATCCTCACCTTCGTGGTCAGCCTGTTCCTGCTGCCGCAGTACAACGCTGCCGATGCCGCCATGCAACTGGGCGAGAATCATCTGTGGATCGCCTCGCTCGGCGTGCACTACGGCCTGGCGGTGGATGGCATCTCGGTGGCGCTGATCCTGCTCACCACCTTCGTCAGCATCCTGGTGATCGTGGGTGCGTGGGAGGTGATCCAGGACAAGCCCCATCAGTACATGGCGGCCATGCTGGTGCTCGAAGGCCTGATGATCGGCGTGTTCTGTGCCACCGACGCGCTGTTGTTCTACGTGTTCTTCGAGGCCATGCTGATCCCGATGTTCATCCTCATCGGTATCTGGGGTGGTCCGCGGCGCGTCTACGCCACCATCAAGTTCTTCATCTACACCTTTCTCGGCTCGATCTTCATGCTGGTCGGCCTGATCTACCTGTACCTCAAGGCCGGCACGTTCGACCTGCACGCGCTGGCGGCGCTGCCGCTGACCATGAAGGAGCAGAGCTGGCTGTTCTTCGCCTTCCTGCTGGCCTTCGCGGTGAAGGTGCCGATGGTGCCGGTGCACACCTGGCTGCCGGACGCCCACGTGGAGGCGCCGACCGGCGGCTCGGTGGTGCTGGCGGCGGTGATGCTGAAGATCGGCGGGTACGGCTTCCTGCGCTTCTCGCTGCCGATCACGCCCGATGCGTCGGCGCACTTCGCCCCACTGGTGATCGTGCTCAGCCTGGTTGCGGTGGTCTATATCGGCTACGTCGCGCTGGTGCAGGACGACATGAAGAAGCTGGTGGCCTACTCGTCGGTGGCCCACATGGGCTTCGTGACGCTGGGCATCTTCATCGCCTTCATGCTGGTGCGCGACGCCAACAACCTGGATGCGGCCAAGCTCGGCATGCAGGGTGCCGTGGTGCAGATGATCTCGCACGGCTTCGTCTCGGGCGCGATGTTCTCGTGTATCGGCGTGCTGTACGACCGCCTGCACACACGCCAGATCAAGGACTACGGTGGCGTGATCAACGTCATGCCCTGGTTCGGCTTCTTCTACGTGCTGTTCGCCATGGCCAACGCCGGCCTGCCGGGCACCAGTGGTTTCGTCGGCGAGTTCATGGTGGTGCTGGCCAGCTTCTCGGCCAATCCATGGATCGCGCTGTTCGCCGCGTTCACCCTGATCATCGGCGCGGCGTACACGCTGTGGATGGTCAAGCGGGTGCTGTGGGGCGACATCACCAATCCGCACGTGGCGGAAATGAAGGAGATCAACGGACGCGAGACCTTCGTGCTGGTCGCCTTCGCCGCCGCGGTGCTGGCGCTGGGCATCTGGCCGCAGCCGCTGATCCACCTGATGGACGGCTCGGTGGCGCAGCTGGTCCAGCAGCTGGCTGTTCACAAGATCTGATCGGGACCGACCATGCCGACAATGAATGACATCCTGATCCTGCTGCCGGAGTTCTATCTGGTAGCGGCCGCGTGCTTGCTGTTGCTGCTTGACGCCTTCATGAAGCCCGAACAGCGCCCGATCATGCACTGGCTGGCGATCGCCGTGCTCGCGGTGGCCGTGTACATGGTGGTTGGCGCGGCACCGCCGGCGCCGCTCAGTGCCTTCCACGGCATGTTCCTGCGCGACGGCGTGGCGACCATCCTCAAGGTGTTCGCGCTGCTCACCACGATCCTGGTGTTCGTGTACTCGCGCCCCTACCTGCGCGATCGCAAGCTGTTCATCGGCGAGTTCTACACGCTGATGATCTTCGCGGTGATCGGCGTGATGCTGCTGGTCTCGGCTGGCAACCTGGTGATGGTCTACCTCGGCCTGGAGCTGCTGTCGCTGTCGTCCTACGCGCTGGTGGCGCTGAACCGCGACGCGCCGCTGTCCTCCGAGGCGGCGATAAAGTACTTCGTACTCGGCGCGCTGGCCTCTGGCATGTTGCTGTACGGCATGTCGATGGTGTACGGCGCTTCCGGCATGGGCGGGCAGGCCACGCTCGACCTGGGGCAGCTCAAGGCCGTGATGGGCTATACCCAGGCGCCGACCTTGCTGCTGTTCGGTCTGGTGTTCATGGTGGTGGGCATCGGCTTCAAGCTGGGTGTGGCGCCGTTCCACATGTGGATTCCGGACGTCTACCAGGGCGCGCCGACGCCGATCACCACCTTCATCGCCTCGGCGTCGAAGCTGGCCGCCTTCGGCATGGCTTATCGGCTGCTTGTCGGCGGCATGGTCGAGGTAGCGCCCCAGTGGCAGCTGATGCTGGCGGTATTGGCGGTGCTGTCGCTGGCGATCGGCAACCTGGTCGCGATCGTGCAGACCAACCTGAAGCGCATGCTGGCGTACTCCACCATCTCGCACATGGGCTACCTGCTGCTGGGCCTGTCGGCGGCCAATCCGGAAGGTTATTCGGCGGCGATGTTCTATGCGATCAGCTATGCGCTGATGAGCACGGCCTCGTTCGGCGTGATCCTGGCGTTGAGCCGCGCCGGCTTCGAGTGCGAGCAGATCGACGATCTGCGCGGGCTGAATCAGCGCTCGCCCTGGCTGGCCTTCCTGATGCTGCTGGTGATGGTCTCGCTGGCTGGCGTGCCGCCGATGTTCGGCTTCTTCGCCAAGCTGCTGGTGCTGCAGGCGGCGATCCATGCCGGCATGATGTGGCTGGCGATCGTTGGCGCGGTGTTCGCCATCATCGGCCTGTACTACTACCTGCGCGTGGTGAAGGTGATGTACTTCGACAAGCCGGTCGAGGGCTCCGAGCTGCGCATGCAGCCCGATGGCTCGCTGCGCGTGCTGCTGTCGCTGAACGCGCTGGGGCTGCTCGCCATCGGCCTGTACTGGGGGCCGCTGATTGCCTGGTGCCGCAGCGCGTTCGCTGGCTGAGGGCTGGCTGGCCAGGGGCAAAAAAACCGCAACAAGGCTTGCAAGAAACCGGCCATGTCGCTATAGTCTGCGGACTCTGATGCGGGGTGGAGCAGTCTGGCAGCTCGTCGGGCTCATAACCCGAAGGTCGCAGGTTCGAATCCTGCCCCCGCTACCAGATCTTTCTTAGAACAAGAAAGCCTCCTCGTGAGGCTTTTTTGTTGGGCGCAAGGAAGCGTCGCCGAGTGGCCAAGGGCGAATCGCCCCGGCCGCAGGCCCGGAAAGGCTGGATGAGCCGGCACATCGGCGTGGTAAGGGAATGGGCCGTTTCGAGCCCTTTTTTTGTTTCCGGCGACTGGAAAAACGATCGGTACCGACATGGATACCCTGGCACTGGCACAACGCTTCAGCGAGGTTCTGGCTGATCTTCAGCTGGAATGTCTGGGCGTGGAGTTCTCCCCGTCGCAGGGGCAGAGTACGCTTCGCGTTTATCTCGACGTGCTCGACCGCTCGCAAGGGCGCGAGGTGGGCATCGACGATTGCGAGGCAGCCAGCCGCGAGTTGTCGGCGCTGCTGGACGTGGAAGATCCGGTTCCCGGTCACTACGTGCTGGAGGTGTCGTCGCCGGGCATCGATCGCCCGCTGTTCACCGCCGAGCAGTTCGCTCGCGTGCTCGGGCAGGAGGTGAAGATCCTGCTGAAGGCGCCGATCGAGGGACGTCGGCGCTTGCGCGGCAGGCTGGTGCAGGTGCAGGACGGACGGATCGTGCTGGAAGCGGAAGGCAAGACATTCGAAGTCGACCATGCGGACGTGGACAGTGCCCGCGTGGTGCCGGACTGGGTGGCGCTCGGTTACGTGCCGCAGCCCAAGCCGGGTGGCAAGAAACCGGCCGGCAAGGCCAAGTAAGACATATCCTTAGCGAGCAGGCGCCGGTGGTCCGGCGGCCCATGGAGTTGCTGCAATGAGCAAAGAACTGTTGCTGGTGGTCGACGCGGTCGCGAACGAGAAGGGCGTGCCGCGTGAGGTCATTTTCGAGGCCATGGAAGCCGCGCTGGCATCGGCCGCCAAGAAGCGCTACCCGGACGAGGATCCGGATATCCGCGTGGAGATCGATCGCCAATCCGGCGAGTACGAGACCTTCCGTCGCTGGGAAGTCATCGCCGACGACGGCGAGATGGAATCGCCGTATTTCCAGATACGCCTGATGGATGCCGTGGACGAGCGCGAAGACGCGCAGGTCGGCGAGTTCGTCGAGCAGCAGATCGAGAACGCCGAGTTTGGCCGCATCGCGGCGCAGGCCGCCAAGCAGGTGATCGTGCAGCGCGTGCGCGAAGCCGAGCGCCAGCAGGTGGTCGACGCCTTCCGTGATCGCGTGGGCGAGCTGGTGGTGGGCATCGTCAAGCGTGTCGAGCGCGGCAACATCTATCTGGACCTGGGCAGCAACGCCGAGGCCTTCATTCCGCGCGACAAGACGATTCCGCGCGAGTCGCATCGCGTGGGCGACCGCGTGCGCGGCTATCTGTACGAGGTGAAGTCCGAAGTTCGCGGGCCGCAGCTGTTCGTTTCGCGCGCCGCACCGGAATTCATGATCGAACTGTTCAAGCTCGAAGTGCCGGAAGTCGGCCAGGGCCTGGTCGAGATCAAGGGCTGTGCCCGCGATCCGGGCGATCGTGCCAAGATCGCCGTGCTCGCCCACGACAGCCGCACCGACCCGATCGGCGCGTGCATCGGCATGCGCGGTTCACGCGTGCAGGCGGTCTCCAACGAGCTCAACGGCGAGCGCGTGGACATCATCCTGTGGCACGAGAACCAGGCCCAGTTCGTCATCAACGCGATGGCGCCGGCCGAAGTGCAGTCCATCATCATGGACGAGGAAAAACACTCGATGGACATTGCGGTGGCCGAGGACAAGCTGTCCCAGGCGATCGGTCGCGGCGGCCAGAACGTGCGCCTCGCCAGCAAGCTCACCGGCTGGCAGCTCAACGTGATGACGCAGGACCAGGTCACCGCCAAGAGCGAAGCCGAGCAGAAGGCGGCGCTGGCGCTGTTCATGGACAAGCTCGAAGTGGATGAGGAAATCGCCAACATCCTCGTGCAGGAGGGTTTCTCCAGCGTCGAGGAGATCGCCTACGTGCCCAGCGCCGAGCTGCTGGCGGTGGAGGGCTTCGACGAGGACATCGTCGAGGAGCTGCGCGCCCGCGCCCGCGATGCACTGCTCACCGAGGCACTGGCGATGGAAGAGGGCGTCGACGAGCACCAGCCCTCCGAGGGGCTGCTGACGCTCGAGGGCATGGACGAGGCCACCGCGTATGCGCTGGCCGCCCGCGAAATCAGCACGGTGGACGATCTGGCCGACCTCGCGGTCGACGACCTGATCGATATCGAAGGCATGGACGAAGAACGCGCCGCCGCGCTGATCATGGCCGCACGTGCGCCGATGATCGAGCGACTGGAGAAAGGCGGCTGACCGCGAGCGGACGCGCCCTGGATGGGCGCGCCGGGAGAGCCTCGCTGAAGGCTCTTCACCAGGGATGGAGGTGGACGTGCAGGCGAGGCCGCACGGACGATAGGCGCGGGAACGGCGGAGAAAGAACACGATGTCGGATGTCACGATCAAACAACTCGCCAAGTTACTTGGCATGCCGGTGGACAAGCTGCTCGGTCAGCTTGGCGAGGCAGGCATGAAATTCGCCGATCCGGAGCAGGTCATCAGCAGCACCGAGAAGGTGAAGCTGCTGGGCTTTCTGCGTCGCACCCACGGCAAGAACGAGGCTGCGCCGGAAGTCGATGATGCCGCGCCGCGCCAGATCACGCTCAAGCGCCGCAAGGTCAGCGAGCTGAAGGTCGCCACGCCCGGCGGACGCGGTGCAACGGCCAGCGCCAAGACGGTGAACGTCGAAGTGCGCGCCAAGCGCACCTACGTCAAGCGCAGCGTCATTGCCGAAGAGGCCGGTGTCGACAGCGAGCGCGAGGAGGCCGTGCGCAAGCTCGCCGAATCGCAGCAGCAGCGCGAGCACGAGGAGCGCGAGCGCATCGAGGCCGAGCAACGCCGCGAGGAGGAGCAGGCACGCCAGCGGGCCGCCGACGAGCAGCGGGCCGCCGACGAGGCACGTCGCCAGGCGGAGGCCGCTGCCGAGCGCCCTGCCGAATCGGGTGAGCCGGCTGCTGCGGCGGCCGTCGCCGGGGCCGCCGAAGAGCGTGCCGCAAGCAGCGAGGCGGCTCCGGCCGGCGCCGCCAGCCCGGGCACGACCGACCACAGCGCTTTCGGCATGATCGTTCCGCGCATCCACGAGCCGCGCCGCCGCGAGAAGAAAGTGGAGGTTGCTGCCGCCCCGGCCCCGGCTCCCGCCGCGCCGGCTCCCGCTGCGGCCCCAGCCAGTGGCGACGCGGGCAGCCGCAACGCCAAGGCCAGGCACGGCCGTGATCGCGATGACGCGTCCGGTGGCAAGCGCTTTGCCAGCGGCGAACTGCACCTGTCCGATGCCGACCGTGCCCGTCGTTCGAGCAAGCGCGGCAAGCCCGGCCGTGGTGGCCGTGACATGGGGCGCAGCAGCTCGGCGTCGGCATCGTCCGGCGGCCCGCACGGCTTCACCCGTCCCACCGCTGCGGTGGTGCGCGAGGTGGTGGTGGGCGACGCCAACGTCGTCGCCGACCTGGCGCAGAAGATGGCGGTCAAGGGCTCGGAAGTGGTCAAGGCGCTCTTCAAGATGGGCGTGATGGCCACGATCAACCAGACCATCGATCACGACACCGCGGTGCTGGTGGTCGAGGAGCTGGGCCACACCCCGGTGGCCGAGAGCCAGAACGACGCCGAGGCCGCGCTGGCCGCGCACACCCAGAGTGCCGAGCTGGAGGGCGAGAAGAGCACGCGGCCGCCGGTGGTCACCATCATGGGTCACGTCGACCACGGCAAGACCTCGCTGCTGGACTACATCCGCCGCACCAAGGTCGCCTCGGGCGAAGCCGGTGGCATCACCCAGCACATCGGTGCGTACCACGTGGAAACGCCCAAGGGCGTGATCACCTTCCTCGATACCCCGGGCCACGCCGCGTTCACCTCGATGCGCGCCCGTGGTGCGCAGTCGACCGACATCGTGGTGTTGGTGGTGGCGGCCGATGACGGCGTCATGCCGCAGACGGTCGAGGCCGTGCAGCATGCGCGCGCGGCCAAGGTGCCGCTGATCGTCGCGGTCAACAAGATGGACAAGTCCGACGCCAACCCGGACCACGTCAAGCAGGGCCTGGGCAACCTCGAGGTGATCCCCGAGGAGTGGGGCGGCGATACGCCGTTCGTTCCAGTGTCGGCCAAGACCGGCATGGGCATCGACGATCTGCTCGATGCCATTTCGGTGCAGGCCGAGGTGATGGAGCTGAAGGCGGTGAAGGATGGCCCCGCCTCCGGCGTGGTGATCGAGTCCAGCCTGGATCGTGGCCGCGGCCCGGTGGCCACGGTGCTGGTGCAGCAGGGCACGCTCAAGCGCGGCGACTTCGTGGTCTGCGGCGTGGAGTTCGGCCGCATGCGCGCGCTGGTCGACGAGACCGGCAAGACCGTGCAGGAAGCCGGCCCGTCGATTCCGGTGCAGGTGCTGGGGTTGTCCGGCGTGCCGGAGGCGGGCGACGATTTCGTGGCGGTGGCCGACGAGCGCCTGGCACGCGAAGTGGCGGCGGAGCGTGCGCAGAAGCGTCGCGACAACCGCATGGTCAGCAAGGCCAACCGCCTCGAGGACATCATGGCGCAGATGGGCCAGGGCGACGTGCAGACGCTGAACATCCTGGTCAAGGCGGACGTGCAGGGTTCGGTGCAGGCGCTGCGCGAATCGCTCAGCCAGATCGGCAACGAGAACGTGAAGGTCAACGTGATCGCCTCCGGCGTGGGCGGCATCACCGAGTCCGACGCGACCCTGGCCGCGGCCTCCAAGGCGCTGATCATCGGCTTCAACGTGCGTGCCGACGCCTCGGCACGCAAGGTGATCGATACCTCCGGCCTGGATGTGCGCTACTTCTCGATCATCTACGACGTGATCGACCAGGTGAAGCAGGCCGCGTCCGGCCTGCTGGGCATGGAAGTGCGCGAGGAGATCATCGGCCTGGCCCAGGTGCGCGAAGTGTTCCGCAGCTCCAAGTTCGGCGCGGTGGCCGGCTGCATGGTCACCGAGGGCACGGTCAAGCGCTCCAAGCCGATCCGCGTGCTGCGCGACAACACGGTGGTGTTCGAGGGCGAGCTGGAATCGCTGCGCCGCTTCAAGGACCTGGTCGACGAAGTGCGCAGCGGCATGGAGTGCGGCATCGCCGTGAAGCAGTACAACGACGTCAAGGTCGGCGACCAGATCGAGTGCTTCGAGCGCATCGAGGTGGCCCGCACGCTGTAACGGCACGCCGGTGCGGTTCACCTTCCGGTGAATCCCCGTTGTCCATGATCCGGAGCCCGGGCACTCGTCTGTCCGGGCTTCTTGTTTCTGGTTTGTTCCGACGTGTTGGCCGATGGGCCCGCGTCATTCGCCCGCAAGGCGATTCCAAGGAGGCCTCATGCCCTCACGCGATTTCAAACGTACCGACCGTGTTGGCGCCGAGCTGCGCCGCGAGCTCGGATTGCTGGTGCACGCCGCGGTGCGCGATCACGCGCTGCCTTCGGTGAGCGTGTCCGACGTGGAGATCACCCGCGACATGGACTGGGCGACGGTGTGGATCACCGCGCTGCAGGCGGAGCAGGCCCCCGTGGCACTGAAGGCGCTGAAGGAGCTCACCGGCGAATTCCGTCGCGCGCTCGCCCACGGCATGCGGCTGCGCCGGGTGCCGGAGCTGCGTTTCAAGTACGACGATTCGGTCGACAAGGGTGAGCGCATCGAGACGCTGCTGCGCCAGGACGCGCCGCCGGCCGCCGCGGTCGATGCCGCCGACCCGGACGAGCCTGCCGCCGACTGATGGGGCGCACCGTGTTCCGGGACCTGCACGGGCTGGTCCTGCTCGACAAGCCGCTGGGCTTGAGTTCCAGCCAGGCGCTGCAGGCGGTTCGCCGGCTGTTCCGCGCCGCCAAGGGCGGGCATACCGGTGCGCTCGACCCGCTGGCCACCGGCCTGCTGCCGCTGTGCTTCGGCGAGGCCACCAAGCTGGCCGGCCATCTGCTGGAATCGCGTAAGGCGTATGTCGCCGAATGCCAGCTCGGCGTCACCACGACCACGGCCGACCGGGAGGGCGTGGTGCTGCAGCAGCGCCCGGTGCCGCCGCTGGATCCAGCGCGCATCGAGGCCGCGCTGGCGCCGCTGCGCGGGCGCATCCGGCAAGTGCCGCCGGCCTATTCGGCGATCAAGCAGGGTGGTGAACCGCTGTATCTGAAGGCCCGCCGTGGCGAGGCGGTCCAGGTGCCTGCCCGCGAGGTGGACGTTCACCGGCTCGAACTCGCCGGCCGCAGTGATGACCGGCTGCAAGTGGAAATCGAGTGCGGCTCGGGCACCTACATCCGCAGCCTGGCCGTGGATCTGGGCGAGGCGCTGGGCTGCGGCGCGCATCTGGTGTCGCTGCGACGCCTGTGGGTGGAGCCATTCCGGCAGCCGGCCATGGTGACGCTGGCGCAGGTGGAGGCGGCTGCCGCACAAGGCGACGAGGCGCTGCTGGCGCTCATGCGGCCGGTGGCGGAAGGGCTGGCACATCTGCCCGCCGTGCATCTGGACGCGACGCAGAGCCAGGCCGTGGCGCAGGGGCGGCGTGTTGCCTTCGAATCATCCGGCATGCCTGCCGGGCGGTGTGCCGCATTTGCCGCCGATGGCAGCCTGTTGGCCCTGGTCGAGCTGGACCAGCGGGGCCAGCTGCGGGTGGTGCGGGGCTTCAACCTGCCGCCGCCGGGGTGACGGCAGGAGCACGGCGCAAGGCATCCAGACGACGCCAGGAGCCTGTCGGGCTTTGGCGGTCGAGTCGAACATTCGGCGGTGCGAG